>Ga0194131_10000428_pt1 | contig 70943 bp, 71 predicted proteins | sample TA2KigO120mmetaG_FD_148631 | JGI IMG/M metagenome (GOLD analysis project Ga0194131, IMG submission 148631) | Freshwater microbial communities from Lake Tanganyika, Tanzania - TA2015053 Kigoma Offshore 120m | ecosystem: Environmental > Aquatic > Freshwater > Lake | place: Tanzania: Lake... | reverse complement strand
AGGAAACCCCAACCTCCACCCAGAAGCGCAAACCAAACTAGCGCAAAGCCAAAACGAATACGTGCAGCGCGGCCTCGCAGGAAACCCCAACCTCCACCCAGAAGCGCAAACCAAATTAGCGCAAAGCCCAAACGAATTTGTGCAGCGCAGCCTCGCAAAAAACCCCAACCTCCACCCAGAAGCGCAAACCAAATTAGCGCAAAGCCAAGACGAATTCGTGCAACACTACCTCGCAGGAAACCCCAACCTCCACCCAGAAGCGCAAACCAAATTAGCGCAAAGCCAAGACGAATTCGTGCAACACTACCTCGCAGGAAACCCCAACCTCCACCCAGAAGCGCAAACCAAACTAGCGCAAAGCCAAAACGAATACGTGCAGCGCGGCCTCGCAGGAAACCCCAACCTCCACCCAGAAGCGCAAACCAAACTAGCGCAAAGCCATGACTCAGAAGTGCAATACTACCTCGCAAAAAACCCCAACCTCCTCCCAGAGCTGCAAACCAAACTAGCGCAAAGCCATGACTCAGAAGTGCAATACTACCTCGCAAAAAACCCCAACCTCCTCCCAGAGCTGCAAACCAAATTAGCGCAAAGCCCAAACGAATTTGTGCAACGCTACCTCGCACTAAACCCCAACCTCCACCCAGAAGCGCAAGCCAAATTAGCGCAAAGCCAAGACGAATACGTGCAACACTACCTCGCAGAAAACCCCAAAGTTGATCCAAAAATCAAAAAACAAGCTATTAAAAAATTACAGGAACTAAATCCAGAATTAGCAGAAGAAACAATAAACAAATTAAAGCTAGAAAAATTAAAGCTAGAAAGCGATAATAATCTTAAAGCTAGAGAACTTAGAGTTAAAGAATATTTTGATAGATTTAACAGATCTTTTGGTAAACATGAATCTTTAGAAAAAGGCGCAAAAGAACTTAAAGCAATGTACGGCACCAATATACAACCGCATCAAGAAGATTTCGTTAATTGGGCTACGCAAAAACTACCTGGTAACAATAATTGGCAAAAATGGGCAGTTAAGAATCACGCAAAAAATCCAGATCAGTTTAATAAAGAAACCATGCAAGCTATTGAACATTATGGTCAAGCTGGTCAACATATACCAGATGTCAAAAGCGTTAAGTTTTTAGAGCATAATATTAAACAAGGATTACAAGCGTTTAAAGATGCAGAAAACAAATATAATGCAAAAGCTTTGAGCAATCCCCAGTTAATAGTACCAGATAAAAAAACTACTAAATTAATGGATGTAGGTGATGGATATGCTTGGTTTAACTTAAATACTTATAAATGCGATAAAGAAAGTAAAGCCATGGGGCACTGTGGCACCGCAGCCAAAGAAAATCAAAAATTGTTATCATTAAGAAGGGTTATAAAAGCTGGCGGTAAGGAGTATCATGAACCTGCCGTAACAGCATCTTTAAGTCCAGATGGTAGTTTGGGCCAAATGAAGGGTAGAGCCAATTTAATACCGCAACAAAAATACCATAAGTATGTTTCTGAACTTTTTGCCAGGACTAAAATAACTCCGCCAAAAGGAGATGAATATTTGCCAGGTAACAATTTTAACTTAGATGATTTATCGCACGAAGAACACGATGCTTTATTAGCAAAAAGACCTGAACTTAGAGTTTACTCCAGCAGAATAAGTCCAGAAAAACATATTGAGTTATCTAAAAATCCTAAAAATCATTTAAACCTCGCACTAAACCCCAACCTCCACCCAGAAGCGCAAGCCAAATTAGCGCAAAGCCAAAATGAAGACGTGCAGCGCGGCCTCGCACTAAACCCCAACCTCCACCCAGAAGCGCAAACCAAATTAGCGCAAAGCCACGACGAACTCGTGCAACGCTACCTCGCAGGAAACCCCAACCTCCACCCAGAGCTGCAAACCAAACTAGCGCAAAGCCAATACGTAGACGTGCAGCGCAGCCTCGCACTAAACCCCAACCTCCACCCAGAGCTGCAAACCAAATTAGCGCAAAGCCAAAACAAATACGTGCAACGCTACCTCGCAGAAAACCCCAACCTCCACCCAGAGCTGCAAACCAAACTAGCGCAAAGCCAAGACGAATACGTGCATTACAGCCTCGCAGGAAACCCCAACCTCCACCCAGAGCTGCAAACCAAATTAGCGCAAAGCCAAAGCGAACTCGTGCAGCGCAGCCTCGCAAAAAACCCCAACCTCCTCCCAGAGCTGCAAACCAAACTAGCGCAAAGCCAAGACAAAGACGTGCAGCGCAGCCTCGCACTAAACCCCAACCTCCACCCAGAAGCGCAAACCAAATTAGCGCAAAGCCAAGACGAATACGTGCAACGCTACCTCGCAGAAAACCCCAACCTCCACCCAGAAGCGCAAACCAAACTAGCGCAAAGCCAATACGAATACGTGCAGCGCGGCCTCGCAGGAAACCCCAACCTCCACCCAGAGCTGCAAACCAAACTAGCGCAAAGCCAATACTCAGAAGTGCAACACGACCTCGCAGAAAACCCCAACCTCCACCCAGAGCTGCAAACCAAATTAGCGCAAAGCCCAAACGAATTTGTGCAGCACAGCCTCGCACGAAACCCCAACCTCCTCCCAGAGCTGCAAACCAAATTAGCGCAAAGCCAAAACAAATACGTGCAGCGCGGCCTCGCACTAAACCCCAAAGTTGATCCAAAAATCAAAAAACAAGCTATTAAAAAATTACAGGAACTAAATCCAGAATTAGCAGAAGAAACAATAAACAAATTAAAGCTAGAAAAAATAAAGCTAGAAAGCGATAATAATCTTAAAGCTAGAGAACTTAGAGTTAAAGAATATTTTGATAGATTTAAAGAAAAAGCATAAACATGAAGATTAGTAAAGAAATGATTAAAAAGAAGAAGTTCGTGGGTACCACAGGAAAAGGTGCGCCAATTCTTCTTGTAGAGACTCACGGAGGTCTTTACGCTTGTTTTGCTCAAAATGATAAAGGCGAAATAGAAACCCTGGCAGCCTCACCTCATAAAGCCATTACTTTGTTTTTAGCTGAAAAGAAAGGTAAAAATTTAAAATGGCGAGAAGAACTAGATGAACTAGTTAAATCAAAAGAAGCAGAATTAAGTAAAAACTTAAAACAAAAAATGTTTGCACCGTCAGCTTTAACTAAAAGTGAAATAGATTGTTATTTAGTTTATGATTTTGATGAAGATAGCATTATTATCACAAAAGCAGAAGATTTATTAGAATTACATAAGAATAAAGAAATTAAACCTAATTCATTAATTAGAAAGCCAGATTTAAGCAAAGAGCCTGTTTTTGCAAAAGATTTTGATTTTGAATCACTTCAAAAAGGCGCAAAAGAACTTAAAGCAATGTACGGCACCAATATACAACCGCATCAAGAAGATTTCGTTAATTGGGCTACGCAAAAACTACCTAATGGTAACTGGCAGCAATGGGCTGTTAAAAATCATATATCAAATCCTAAACAGTTTAATGATAAAGCAATTAAAGCTATTGAGCATTATGCTAGTTCTAAGCATATTCCAAATATAGCAAATCTTAGATTCGATAAACATAATGTTAAAGAAGGATTACAAGCGTTTAAAGGTGCAGAAGACCAGTATAACGCCAAAGCTTTAAATAATCCGCAACTAGTAGCCCCAGATAAAAAAACTACTAAATTAATGGATGTAGGCGATGGATATTCCTGGTATAAATTAAGCAGAGCTACTTGCAATAATGAAGGTTCTGCTATGGGTCATTGCGGAAATAAAGGTAACCCAAAAAAGGGGCAAAATATACTTTCTTTAAGAAGAGAAATTAAAATAGGTGATAAAATATATCATGAACCAGCAGCTACTTTTATTTTAGAGCCAGATGGAAAAACTATAGGAGAAATGAAGGGGAGAGCTAATTTAATACCGCAACAAAAATACCATAAGTATATTTCGCAGCTTTTTTCAAATTCTAATTTTTTACCTCATGGGGGCGGTTATTTGCCAGGTAACAATTTTAACTTAGATGATTTATCGCACGAAGAACACGATGCTTTATTAGCAAAAAGACCTGAACTTGGAGCTTACTCCAGCAGAATAAGTCCAGAAAAACATATTGAGTTATCTAAAAATCCTAAAAATCATTTAAACCTCGCAGGAAACCCCAACCTCCACCCAGAAGCGCAAACCAAACTAGCGCAAAGCCAAAACGAACTCGTGCAGCGCAACCTCGCAGAAAACCCCAACCTCCACCCAGAGCTGCAAACCAAACTAGCGCAAAGCCAAAACAAATTCGTGCAACAAGGCCTCGCACTAAACCCCAACCTCCACCCAGAAGCGCAAACCAAATTAGCGCAAAGCCAAGACGAATTCGTGCAACGCGGCCTCGCAAAAAACCCCAACCTCCTCCCAGAGCTGCAAACCAAACTAGCGCAAAGCCAAAACAAATTCGTGCAACAAGGCCTCGCAAAAAACCCCAACCTCCACCCAGAAGCGCAAACCAAACTAGCGCAAAGCCAATACGTAGACGTGCAATGCGACCTCGCAGAAAACCCCAACCTCCACCCAGAAGCGCAAACCAAATTAGCGCAAAGCCAAGACGAATACGTGCAACGCTACCTCGCACTAAACCCCAACCTCCCCCCAGAGCTGCAAACCAAATTAGCGCAAAGCCCAAACGAATACGTGCAACGCTACCTCGCACTAAACCCCAACCTCCACCCAGAGCTGCAAACCAAATTAGCGCAAAGCCAAAACGAATACGTGCAACGCTACCTCGCACTAAACCCCAACCTCCACCCAGAAGCGCAAACCAAATTAGCGCAAAGCCAAGACGAATACGTGCAACGCTACCTCGCAGAAAACCCCAACCTCCACCCAGAGCTGCAAACCAAATTAGCGCAAAGCCCAAACGAATTTGTGCAGCGCAACCTCGCAGGAAACCCCAAAGTTGATCCAAAAATCAAAAAACAAGCTATTAAAAAATTACAGGAACTAAATCCAGAATTAGCAGAAGAAATAATAAACAAATTAAAGCTAGAAAAATTAAAGCTAGAAAGCGATAATAATCTTAAAGCTAGAGAACTTAGAGTTAAAGAATATTTTGATAAACTTAAAAGGTAATTTTTATGGATAAAAATGGACCAAGAGGAAGAAGAGGCAGAAAAACAATAGGGACCCAAGCACCTATTAATTTAAATGAGGTGCAAGTTTCTTTTGATAAAGATGCGTTTATACATGCGATTAAAACGCATGGAGTTTACTTTATGCATTATCGTTCTATACCAGATCCAACTGGAATGCAATCTAAGGGCGACAGCCATGCAGTAGGTAATGGAAACCTGCGTTCAAACTCAGATGGATTCATATATAACAAAGTAGGCGAATTTAGAGCGCTTTTTATGCTCAATTCTAATTATTCCAATCAATTCCCTGAAGGCCATATTAGTTTTGCTACAGCTTACGTGACTTTACCAGAATTTTATGAAGATTGCCCAAAAGAACCAATAATTCTAGCACCTTATGACAGGCTCTATTTAAAAGACATTGAAGCTAGGGTAATACATAGACAATACGTTGAGGCTACTACCGTAGGAATAGATAAACTACAATTTCCAGCTACCTGTGTTGAAGCTTTAGTTGATGCTAATGGCGTTTCTTATAAAGAGAATATTGACTTCGCTATCACGCCTGAAGGCCACATTAAATGGCTAACTCAAAAGCGACCAGGATGGAACGTAGCCGTAAATAAGGGTACTGTATATTCAATTAGGTATAGATATACACCATTTTTTGTCGTGGCTAGAATAATCCATGAAATCAGGGTAGCCAATGTAACTAATTTTCAAGATTTTACTAATGAAAACAGAAAGTTAGAAAGAATGCCGTATCAAGTTCAAGTAATTAGAGAAAACGTCTACTACGATACAAACTTAGATCCGCTCAAGCCTGTACCTGCTCCAGATAGATTAGTAGAACAACCAATAGAAGGTGCCCTAAATGAAGTCAATCCAGGTGGCTCTTTAGGACCTAAAAACGGTTCGGATTAAACTTAATCTATATTATAATAGAGGACATCATGATTAAGATTAGAGAAAAAATTGCTCTAAAATTAAAAAGTTACGCTAAAGCACTTGATATAGCATATAACGATGCTTCTGGTGCGCTAAAAACAGTACCATCGGGGCATAAGCTTTCAAATGGTGGTCAAGCTTTAAATGCTGCAGTTGGTTTTGATTTTGGCAAAATTGTAGCGGTGTTTAATAACAGTAATACAGTTTGTTTTGTAAAAACCGGTAGTTCTTCCGCAGTAGCAGCCCCAACGGGCCCTACTAATGGAATTCCAGTTTCAGCTTATAGCTGGCAATATGTATCTTTGGGCGATGACTGTTATATCATTAGTAACAGCGCAAGCGTTTTCGCTTTCAGCGTTGACGATGATACATATGTTCAATAAGGTGTAATATGGCTAAATATCCAAAAGAAAAACAACAAAAAGAGATGGAAGAGGACAATAAAGTCCACGAATCCAAATCTCCTGAGCAAATTTTAAAAGAACTTGTTGATGCTTACGCCAAAGACAAACAAGTTAAAAAGCCAGTTCCATCCATTTCTCAATTTGAACAAGGAAAATTTAGAAGAAAGACTCAACCATATCAAGGTGAAAAACCTGAAAAAGCTGCCAAATCAGAAGAAGTTCAAAAAAATATCGGCATGCCTTTAATGACTTCTGAGAAAAAAGAAGAAGCTAAAAAAGCCGAAGATAAAAAATATCCTAAAAAGTTAGATTCCAAAAACGTTGAAGCTCATATGAAACGTTTAAAAGAAGATCCTAGCAAATATCCAGGCGGCAAAAAACAAGCTATTGCAATTGGTTCATCACAAGCACGTGAAGGCACAAAAGAGCCAATGCCTAAAAAAGAATTAGATAAAGCTGGTGAAATGCCTGCAGGCGCAGCAAAACCAAAAATGCCTAAAATGCCAATTCCACCTGCAACGCCATCTAAAAAGCCTGTTTCTTTAGCTACACAGCAAGCTCAAGCTTCTGCTGGTGGTAAACAAGCAATGCCAAAACCACCAAAGCCAGGCGCACCAAAAAAACAAGCAGCACCTGGAATGGCTATCAAAGCAGAAAAACAAGCTGAAGAAAAAGTCACTAAAAACGAATTTATAATCACCGAAGCAGAACTAAGCAATAAATGTACAGATTGCAATAAACCGCAATTTACATTGACTAAAAATGAACACAAGTTTACACCATGCATTTGCTTTGCTTCAGAAAATCAAAATAAAGAACCTTTTGTTAAATTAATTAAAACTGAAACTGGTTCAAAACTTTATTTTAATTCTAAAGCAGATCCAGAATCTGTTAAGTCTTTCTTACTCACATTAAAATTGGGACTTCTGGCGAAGAAGATCTCAAAATAAAGAGATCTTTTATGGTTTGGATAGTTATAAATGCTACCAATATCAGTAATACTTTAAACAGTCTTATTGATAAAGGAAATTTTAAAGACTCCCAATCTGTAAAATATTACCTAGACAATTTCCTTAAAAAACTAAAAAGCGTTTGCCAGACTCATGGCGGAAACGTTCATTTGATGTTATATGAACGTATAATACTAGAAGTTTCTTTAGAAGTAGCCGAACAAATCCCAAATATTATTGAAAATTACATGCCTAATTTAAGCAGCAAAATGGGTATTGGAATTGGAATGGATTTTGAAGAAGCTAATGAAGCATCTAAAAAATCTCTACAAACTAAAAAAATCGAACTCTATGAAAGCTCACATAAACCATCAGAATATATTAAAAATGAATTAATGAAAGATGATGAGCTGGTAAGGCCTGCAGTGAATATACCTACAAATGTTTTTGACCCAGAATTACCCGATAGCAAAAACATAACAACACAAGTAATAGCACCTAAAAGGCCTATTCAAGATGGTCAATATAGATTAAATCAAGTAAAGCCAGATAAGCCGCAATTAAAACCAAATGCAGAACAAGAAGCTCAAGGTCAAAAAAGTTTAATTGATAAAACATTAGACGAGCTCCTTTTCCCTAAAAAAGAAATCCAGCAGCAAGCTCAATTAATACAACAAATGGCTCAGCAGCAGCAAATGGCTCAACAACAGATGCAGGCTCAGCAAGAAAAAGAACAAGCTACTCAGGATTTGCAAAATGCCCCAGAAGAACAAGCAATGCAGCAACCAGCAGAGAAAGATGAATTAGAAGGAACTCCAGTAATACACGGAGAAGATCAAGATTTAACAAAAGAAACTATACCGCAAGAAGCTGGTCCAGAAGAAGACGAGCACGATAAGGTTTCTTTAAAGCTTTTAAATTTTTTAGGGCAATTAAAAGAACAAATGCCAGATTTAATGAGGCTTCATGAATCTAACCCAGATGCTTTTAAACAGGTTATGGGGCTAATTAATAAAATGCTTAAACTTTCTAGAAGCAAAATTCAAAAAAGTGATATATCTTTAGCAGAAGAATTAGAAAAAAATATCAGAAAAAGAATCAAAAGAGCTAAGGGCACTGGCTATCCAATAGGAACACTAAAGGGAAGAAAAATAAAAGTTTTAGTTAATGATAAACCAGTTTGGAGATCAGTAGCATCTGGTATCGTTAGAGACAATAAAGGCAATCCAATATCAATCAAATCTAGAAACCTAGAAAAAGAATAGTATGCGCTTTAAATTGGAACACGATTTTTCTGATTTAGCAGCAAAAGTATCATCTGACATAGAAAAATTAAAAGCAAGAGCAGATGAAGAATCAAGAACAATAGCTGCTCAAGTAAGGGCTTTTATTATCGGTAAAGCTTTAAACGAATTAAATACCTTTCAACAGCAAGCGTATCTCGGAAAAGACCATGAAAACGTTAAAATGAGTAAATTGGGTGACGGCATCTATTTAATCGAGCTAGACAATAAGGCACTTGAGATAGAAAACGGTTCACCTAAAAAGTTTATGCGTTGGCTTATTGATAAGAACCCTAAAGCCAAAACAGCTAAAGATGGTAGCAGGTATGCAAGTATACCATTTTCTCACAGCGGATTCAGTAAAAAAGGTACTACATCAAAAGTAAACGATCCCAGAGCTGCTTTTTTTGACATAGTAAGTAAAACATTAAAAGATCAAAACATTGATTTAAAAAAAATTGAAACAAATACTGACGGAACTCCAAAGCTAGGTGTTTTACATAAAGTAGACATGTCAGGCTTTATAGCCGATGATAAAAATAGAGCTAATTTTTCTACACCAAGAAGTCAAGAAGTGGCGGCCAAAATTGCATTGCAGCCACATTCTGGGATACATAAGCTACAAGGTTTAGCAGTTACCCAAAGAATGGGCAAAGACGGCAAGGTAATTAAGGAAGCTTTAACTTTTAGGACAATATCAACTAAGCATGAGGCTGAAGGCAGGTGGTATTATCCAGAACAAAAGCCTTTAAATGCCTTTCCAGCCGCACATGACTTTGCTAAAACTTTAATGGATGAAGCCATTAGGCGAATTAACCAAGAATTTGGCGGTAGGTAGCCAGTCTTAATCTAATAGGTATGGCCATTATACCTACAGATATATTAGTCAAAACAGCCCTTGAAGCTGGTTTAAATGACCTCAGAAAGAATAATTTCATCCTAGATGACGTGATAGCTGGACTAGCTACAGACACACTTTCTAAAACCGAATACGGTTATAAAGAGATACACGCCTATAAACAATGGTTTTTAACCAATAAAATTCCAGTTTACTTAGATTTTAGGATAGATTCACCCGAAATGCCTTGTATTACCATAACAAGCTCACCAAGGGTAGAATTATTGCCTAGAACTGCTTTAGGCGATACATTGGGCGGACCAGAAGACATAAGTACTGAAAAAGTTTCAATAAATCCTATTAAAGTTTACGAAAACTTCACCCCTTCAGAATACAATAAAGAAAACGGTATAGTGACCTTTCCTAGCGGAATTACTACAGAATATGCTGTAGTAGGTCAATTTTTAGTATCTTCTAGGACTGGTAAAGCTTATCAAATACTCGAAATTGTTGGAAATACTCAATTTAGAATCAAAGAAAATGTAAATGAAGATTTTACCGATGCTTATGTTGTTCCACCAGTGTCAGTATGGAATTTGCAAAGAGAAGTAACCTTTGTAAGTGAAACTGTTTATATAGGTGTACACACGCAATCAGATCCAGTGCAAAATCAATGGCTTCATGATACAATATGGTACATTCTACTAAGATGTAAAGAAGTTTACTTTGAAGGCAGAGGGTTTGAATTAAGTACTATGCAATCAGATGCAATGTATTTAAATCCAAATTTTAAAGAGACTGACCGCATTTTTAGTAGAAATATAGTTTTATCAGGTCAAGTAGAGATTAACTTTATTAAATATGCCGCACCAAAACTCCAAGATGTGCGTGGCGTTATTAGAATTGCAGATGGCCCTAAAACACCACCAGGAGCAAACCCCAAAGATTATTCACCAACTTGGGAAATGGAAGACGACGAGTAATAATTGGTATTAAAATGGGTGATCCAAAAGACAAAAAACCACCAGTAGCTTCTGCCGTTGTCATTAGACATAGCGAATTTCCAGATCTTATTTTACACGGCAAAAGAAAAGACACTAATGAATGGAGCATTCCAGGTGGACACGTACATAATGAAGAATCTTTAAAAGATGCTGCAGTTAGAGAAACTAAAGAAGAAACTGGATTAGAATTAAACCTAAATGATTTAGAGCATATCGGAGCAGAGCATTACAATACTCAAGAAGATAAAAATTTAACTGTTCATTTGTTTGTTTGTAAAAAACCATACCATCACGAGAGTATGGATTTTACTGGCGACAAAGATGAAGAATTTAAAGAGTTAAAATTTATTAATCCATTAGAGCACGACGACCTATACCAGCCTAACGGTGAAAACATAGTAGTCACTTATTTAAAAGGTGAACTTAAAAAACCCGAAATCAAAAAAGCTGAAGAAGACTACAAAGGTGAACACGAAGCTCCAAAAAATGACGGCTTTTCAAAACCTATTCATAATTTAAAAGATATATATCCAGATGATATTTACGGCTCAAACGCTGCTAAATACTACGGTCATGGTGTACCATACGATCAAGAATCTATTAATCATTTGCATGGCGTTAAAGATAAACCGAATAAAATGGTCAGAATTTATAGAGCTGTTCCGCATAAGCAATTACCTAAAGAGAGAATGGCTGAAATAGAGAGCCATAAAGCTTATATTTTAAAAACTGGAAAAATACCTAAAGGCGTTAATGCCAGTGATAGATCTAACTATTACAATCAAATAAGCGATGAGTATGAAAAATTAAAAACATTACCAGATCAACCGGCAAAAAAACTTAATATCAATCCTGGTGATTGGGTTACTTTAAATAGAAAGTATGCAAAAGAGCATGGTCAGGCTAATCTTGGTAACAAGTACAAAATAGTAAGCAAAGTAGTTCCAGCTAAGCATGTGTATACCGATTCCAATTCTATTCATGAATTTGGTTACGATCCAAGCAATTTAAATGAAACTAACAAATCAGAATTTAAAAACATAGAAATTTATCAATTTTTCCACAATGTTATAGATAATTTAATTAAAGTTGAAGTTAAAGATAAAAATAATTTGCAAGTAGCTAAGGCAGACTTTAAAATAGAGTTTGGTGATTTAGTATTACCGCAAACTATTGAAATTCAAAACAATCATAGTAATACTGGATTATCAAAAGAAATATATAAATACGTTAATGAAATCGTAAGTTTAGCTAAAGAAGAGTTAATTAAAATGTCTCAACCAGCTTTAAGATTTAAAGGGCTTAAAAAGCTACCTACTAGACCAGAGCAGGACGTTAAGTTTATTTCTGACGAACCTCTCGAAGTACCTTCTATAACTGAAGAAGATAAAGCAATTGAAGCCATGGCAGGCGGACCTAGAATCATTTCTAGACAAACGCTAGAAAATAAAAAAACAGCCAATAAGATTTTAATGGCACAACCTCGGGCTAAAGAAGCTACTCCAAAACATAGAGAATCACAAAGAAAAGCCGCTGAATCAGCGGTTAGCGGTCAGTCTGATATTAAGGTTACCCCAGAAGGAACTTTTATAACCCGAGGTTATACTGAAGCCTATAAGGATGATTTTAGTCAACCGTACATAAAACCAGAAGCCTTTAAAGCAGGCAAAGCTCATGTTGTTCAAGAGCATGAAGCTGCCCATCATTTATTAAATATTTTACGAGCTAAATACGGCGAAGATACTAAAAATAGATTGGTAGATCATTTATTAAATGTACATCTGCATCCTAATGAAAGAGAAGCTATTGAAAAATTTGTTAGATCAAAACCTTCATATAAAGATTTACCTGAAAATGAAATCAATGAAGAAATTTTAACGCATACAAGAGATTTACTGACGAATAAAATACAAAGACAAGAGCACAATGCTTTAAAAAAAGAAAATCCTGCAAATTGGCAGCCAATAGATTACAATAGATTAAAAGCCTCTTGGAAACAATTGACCAGAAAAGCTAAAAAAATTACCGAAGAAGATTTAAATAGGCTCATGGCCAAAAAGTCAGAAGTAAATATAGACATACTTTTTAAGGCTAGAAAGCCAAAACTTAAAAAGTTTAAACGGTTTTATTTAAACAGGAAAGAAGATCATGAGGGGAACAATGGTACAGGAATTGTAGCTGTAGGCGTCCAGTTCCCTGATGGTAAATGCTTAGTTAATTGGATGACAGATACTCCATCGTTTAATTTTTATAATTCATTAAAAGATGTTAATGAAGTTCATGGGCATGATGGAGATACTGAAATTAAATTCATGGACGATTTAAGCAAAACTGAAGAACAGCCAGCTATTTTATATCATTACTCAAAGCATCCAGGATTAAAAGAACTAGATCCCAGAAAAGAAGGCATGGGCGTTAAGGGTGATCATACTAAAAGGTTTTTACCGCACCAAATAAAAAATTACCCACATGTAACCTTTTATTATATTAATGATACCCCAGAAGACATAGTTAGATCAGGTGCTAAATCAAAATATACAGTTAAATTAGAGCCACATCAAAAATTGTACGATCTTTACAGCGATAAAGACGGACTTCTGCTACAAGCCCTTAAAGAAAATAACATGGCTTGGAATTTTGAAAAGATTTTCAATAAAGTTAAAAATGCTGGATATCATGGTGTGGTTACAAAAGATCCAAGTGCGCATCCAGTTATTCAAAACACAGCCATGATATTTCATCCAAAACAAATACATGAAGAAATAAAACTGTCATGAAAGATTTAATTCAACAACCACATTTGATTTTTTCAGTAGAAAACCCCATGCATCAGGGGATTAAACCGCCACCAACCCATGAAAATACTTTAAATTGGTTAAAAACTCAAGGCGAAACTGCAATTAATTCTAAAGGGCATTACGGTAGCCCAGAATCTTCTATTATCGTTTCAAACCCAAAAAATGTAAATGATATAATAAAACTGGCTAGAGATACAGGTCAAGAATCGGTAATTTATTCAAATGGCAAAAATCATAAAATGCTATACTTAAATGGTCCAAAAGCTGGTACATCGGTTAGTGGTGAAGGTACAGTATTTCATGAAGCCAAACCCCAGGATTTTTATACCCATCTTAAAGATCAAACAGGAAAAGATTTTTATTTTACTCATAATTTTGATTTCGGTAAATCAGAGTTAGATGTATTAACTAAAGGTTTTGAAGATCTTTTTAAACTTTTATCCAAAGCTCAAAAAAATATAGTTTATATAGCTACTGATGGTGATAATATTGGTGCTTCAGTTGAACGTGTGGCATTATCAAACGATATTAAAGAAATCAAAAAACAAGATAAAATCATTAAAAGAGGCAACCAAGTAATAAGAAAATGGATTAAAAAACATCATGGCTCAATTTATATTGATGGCGGCGATGACATTTCTTTTACCCTACATAAAAAATATCTAAATGAAATAGAAGATTTAAGAAATAAATATCATGAAGCTACAGGTTACACCATTACTGTTGGGGTAGGTAGAAGTATTTCAGAAGCTGCTCACGCAATGATATACGGCAAATTAAAAGGTAAAAACCAAGTAAATGAATGGACCCCTGAGATTGAATCTATCATATCCCAACATGATGAAAAGCCTGAAACGCCGCAAGAAAAATACCAAAAAGAAGGTCTTTTAACTAAAAAGCCTGAGTAAATAATTGATATTATTAAATTATTTTACTAAAATACTTAAAACTTAATCTTTTATTTAGGTGAAAAATGAAGTATTTTAAAGACATACTATCAAAATTGACTAGCGGCCAACGTGATAAATCCATGCCGCCACAGGTCGGCACAGGTGAGCAAAAGTATGTTATTAATCACAAAGGCCAGCCTATAACTAAACCAAAAACTTATAAACAAATAGTACAAGATTATGGCAAGGTACAAAATCTTGAAAAAGACCCAGCAATAAGAATTGTACCGCATAAACCAAAATCAACCCCAAAGCCGCCGCCATTACCAAAGCTGACTAAGCCAATGGGCAAATCTGAATTACAGATTTCTATTTATGACAATGGTAATATTGACTTAGAAGTTGGCGAAAGCGTGCCACAATCTACTTTTGATTTAATCGCCGAATCCTTAGAAAAGAAAAAAAAGTCTTTCCAATTTAAAGCTAAGCATAAATCTAAAAAAGGCGGGTTAACAGAAGCAGGCAGAAAAGCTTATAATAAAGCTACTGGAAGCAAACTTAAAAGGCCACAGCCAGGAGGCGGTAAGCGTAAAAAATCATTTTGTGCTAGATCTAAAGGCCAAATGAAAATGCATAATATCAGCTGCTCTAAAACTCCAGATAAAAGAGTTTGTTTAGCTAGAAGAAGATGGGCATGTAAAAGCGAAGGCACTTTGTATTTTGAATCATTAGCTAAAGCTAAAATTTATGATTTTTCAAGCAAGAAACTTTTAGCCGATTTACCAACACCTAGCACAGAAACCAAAAAATCTGAAGATTACTTTAATGAATTGTTAGAAAAAAGCCTTAAAACTAAATTAGCTACCGCAGCTTTAGGTAGTCTTTTGGTGTCTGCACCAATTTCTCAAGAAAAACAACAAGCCTTTAAACCTAAAGAAAGCCAAGTAAAGCTTCATCCAGACTTAGTGCATATTTCTGGTATAGAAAGTAATTACGGCAGAAACAAGCATCATAAAAAAGTATTAACTGGAGTTAACATTGGCCACACTGCAGCAGGGGCTACAGGGTTAATGCCTATAACTATTAAAGAAACTGTTAAGAAAGATAAGCACTTAGCTGATAGATATCCACAAACGGTTTCAATGAATCACGATCAATTAACTGATTTTATTAATAAAAATCCAGAAATTGAAAACGAAATAGCAAATTCACATTATAAAAAGCTTTTAAAAATTTTTAGTAATAACAAAAATAGAGCTGCATATGCTTGGAGAAACGGAATTAATGCCGCTAAAACCAGGTCCGATAGCGAAATCTTAAATGATCCATATATAAAAGCTGTTAATAGAGTTAAAAAAACAGAAACCTATTTTCAATCTTTAGCTAAAAGTTTTAATTTGTCAAAAGCTAAAAAATTTATAGCGGTTACTCCTAGAGGTATGTTGTCAGATGGGACGTATAACCCAGGTCAATTATTTTATGACGGTAATGGCCGGCATAATATATTGCCATATAAAGCATTGTCTTTTAATTCTATAGAAGAAGGAAGGAAGCATATCAGCGATGCCTGGAAAGCTTTGTCAGATAAGGACCCTGAATATAAAAAAAGCGCACCTCACCCCTTTGACATGATTTTTATAGAAGATACAAGACCTGGTAAATGGAACGAAGAAGAAAATTATTATGAAGATGAAAATGGTAATCCAATTTTAAACGAAGAAGGTCACCCAATTCATGCTAAAATACCATTTATGGAAGTTAATGAACCTGGAACAATTGAAATAGATATAAAAGACCCTCAAAATCATTCAGAAGTATCTAAAAAAAGAAAATTAGCTTCTGGTTTAAAAGAACAAGGCAAAAACGTTAATATAAATTACCCAAAAATGCCAGAACAAAAAGTTAAAAGGCAGACATATCAAGAAGCCATGGGGGAAATTGATAGGGAAATTGATATCGAGGAAAAGAAAGCCCAGGGGTACAATGACGATGAAATTTCAGAAATACAAGATGAAGCAAACAAAAAAACAACCAAAATACCATTAGCCGCATCTGAAAAATACTTTCAGAATTTAAAAAAGGGATCTAGGCAAAGAAAAATGCCAGCAGATCCAAATAAAGAATCCCAAATGAATGCCATGTTAATTGATGAATGGCAAACCAAACAATACACGCCAACAAGAGGTTTAATTAAACCATTAACTGGAAACTTAAGAGATAGGGCATTACATAGATTATCAGGGTTGACAAAAGTAAGAAGATCTAAAGATGGAAAAAGGGAATTTCTTTTGTACAGGGGCGTTAGCGATTCAGAAAAAAATAGCGTATTAGATGATAAATCAATGAACTATCCAAAAGACGTAAACACTTCATGGTCGCCACACCAAGGAATAGCTAGCAGGTTTGCTAATAAAAGAATGGGACATATTCTAGGATCTTGGATTCATGAGGATAATATTCACCATTTCCCTAAAATGGCAGGAAATGTATACGAAAGACATAAAGGTAAAAAAATAAAAAGCTCTAACGATTATTCAGGTGAAAATGAAATTATAGTTAGGCATTCAAGGCCAAACGAAGGTTATGTTACACATTCGTTTTCTGATAAAACTGGTAAGTTAGAATTTAATTTAGATAGTCCATTTAAAAATGAAATCAAAAATACGTCAAAGCTAGCAGCATCTGAAAAGACTTTTAATAGTTTTAAAAAAAGCAACCACTTGAAGCATTATTTTGCACAAAAGCTTAAAAAGATTGATGGTGTTACTGCAACTACTATGCCGGTAGTATCGCCTAGTCAAACCAGACCATCTTTAAACGGTACAAGTCTTAAAGAACAGCCTAGAGGTACAAAAGGCAATACAAGCCCTGCTTCACAAGTATCTCAATCGTTTCAAAATAGTTTAGGTATGCCAGCCGTTAAAGACACAGCTATAAAGATTACTGGATTCTTTGGTAAAAAAGAAAATAAATAGTTGATTTTATTAAATAATAATGTTATAGGTAAAATTACTTAATCTCTATATAGAGGTAATTATGTCTAAGTCGATATTAGAACAAGCAAAAGAATTGCTAAAAACCATAGAAAACGACCCTAAAGCACTTCAAGCATTTCAAGAACTTATTAAAGCTCGTTCTGAAGAGTCTAAGCACGTTGAAATGGAAATGTCACCCCAAGATGACAAGAAAAAAAGAATTGACGAACTATCCAAAAGAATAAAAGCTTGCATGGAAAAAATGCAAAAAGAATCAATGGATAAAGATGATAAGCCGCATCTGCCAGGAACGCCAGAAGACAAAGCTCATGATGTTGCAGAAGAAGGCGAAAGCGTAAAAGAAGCTATTCATGATTTAAAAGATAAAAGCACTGATTCTAAAGAAGAAATGCTAACACATTTAAGATCTTTAGAAGATAAATCTCAGCTAAGAAGCTCAGAAAGCAGAAAAGCTGGCAAAAAACCGAATGAGAAAAAAGAATTAGAAAAAGAACAAGTAGAACCTAGCTTGGCTACAAAAATTGTACCACCTTCAGCTCCGGCAAGTTCTGATAATGGCAATAATAAAAAGTTTAAAAAGCCAGTAAAGTTCATTTATAAAATTCCTAAAATTGCTAAATCAGAAAACTATTACAGAAATTTAGTTAAAAATACTTTTGAAAAGGCAGATATTTATAGTTTTAAAGAAAAAAAGAAAATAGCTAGTTTACCTTCTGTTGAAACACCAAAAGAAGGTCAACCTATAGTTCGTGGCAAAGAAAAAGGAATCGCCACTAGAAAAGAATTGAAAGAAAAATTTTCTCCAGATATCATGCCAGAAGAAAAAGATGTTCCTGGCGGTACTGATACTAAGAAAAAGTAATATGTCAAAAAAAGACAAAAAATATAATAATATTGAATATTCGGACAAAATTGCCGAAAAACAATCAATAGCCGAATATAAAGAACCTTTGCCTCAATTAAGCTTTGACGCATGGTTTACTAAAGTGGCTACTGAAAGAAAATTTAATAGCGGCCTTAAAGAAGCCTTAAAGTTTCATTTTGAAGCTAAAGGTTTCATGAAAGATAATAGGTTTGACGAAGGACTAAAAGACTTTGGATTTTAAAAAGAACAAAGAAATCAAATAACTTAATCTTATACTATAAGATATAGGAGTATTTTAAAATGGCTCAATCATATACTACAAACAGTGGGATAACTTTAAAGATTCCAGGTACTTATGTAGAACAACAAGTCCGTGCTAATCAAGGCGGAATTGCTGCTGCTGGTGTTGTTACTTTAATTGGTGAAGCTAACGAAGGACCAGACCACACTCAAGAATCAGATTTAAACTCTAATCTTTTTGCTCCAGATGACATCGCCTCTGTATTAGTTAAATACGGATCTGGACGGTTAGTAGATGCTTTTAGGGCTATCGTAGCAGCTGCAAATGATCCCGCTATTGTGGGTTCAGTTTCAGGTGTGAAAATTGTGAAAGTTAATGCTTCTTCTACTGCTGCAGATATTTTAGCTAGAGCTGGATTTGGCAGCTATGCTACCCTAACTGCTAGAAGAGCTGGTGCCCCCGGTAATTTAATTAAATACAAAGTAGATACTGCTGCTGCAGAATTGCCTCCTACAACTGGCAAATTTACTTATATGCCTCATTACGCAGTTTCAGCTGTGTCTTTTAACCTAAGACAAAATGGTTCTGCAGTCGATTCAAATTCTATCAGTAGCTTAACTGATGGACCTACTTTTGCGGCTACAATGGAAAGTATTTCTTTAGGAACTCTAGCCTCTGGCGGAACTCTTAAAAAACCTTTAACATCTGCTGTAGGAAATATTTCGGTTGCAGTAGTTGATGCTGGCGCTAGCTTAATTGCTATCAGCATGCCAGGGTCTATTGCTTCAGCAAATCTACCTTCTGTTGGGGATACTTTAACTATTCCCAAAACTGGTGACTTCGCTGCTCTAGCTGATTCGGCTATTATCGGAGCTGCAGATGCAAACCGTGGTGCTTATATTGTAACTGACGTAGTTAACGGAACTACAACTGCTATCATTACAGCTAAAAGATTAAACGCTCCATCAGGTGCTCCATCTGTTGCAGCTGTTCTATCTACCCCAATTGGTTCTGATGAAGATGTACTTTGTTATACTCAAGTTGAAATTAAAAATATCTCTGGAATGGACAGACAATCAAGTGTAGGTCTTTCCGCAGTTACTTTTAACACAACTTCAAATTCAAATGGCACATTCGTAATGTCGTTAGATACTGCGTGGGCAGCTCAGCCAAAAGCTGGTGACTATGTTAAAGTAGCTGCTCCATTTGCTGGAGTTGCCGCTGGTTTATATCAAGTAACAGCTTCTACTTCAAATTCTTTTACTTGCGCTAGACTTTCAAACGGTTCATCTGGTGCAACAGGCTCTCAATTGGTTGCTGGACCTATCGCTCAAGGTGCTCAACCATTTACTGTTTTAAAGCCAGCTATTGATGGTCTTGGAAAGAGCATGGAAATTGTTTCTGAGCCTTCTGACATTTGTAAAAACCCAGCTACTGGTGCAGCGGCTTCTTTTGCTACTGGTAAACCTCTTTTGGTTTCTAGCGCAGAAAGCAAAGTAACTACTACAATCAGCCGTGGTAACGTAACTGACGTATTTAGCGCTGGTGGTAATGTAGTTGCAAGCTTTGGATGCACCCAAGAACTAGCCGATATGATAGTTGGTTCTTCGGACATTAAATTTAGAGTTAACGGAACAGAAATTTTTTCATGCGCTTACAGCCAATTCCCAACATTGAAAGATGTTGTTGATTTTGCTGCAACTCAAACTAGCTTTTCATCTGCAGTTTCTTTGTCTAGCTTTAACCTAGTAGCTTCTAGCAGCCTTGATAGAGGTACTTTTAAAATCAGTGCTTCAGGAGCTTCTTCTAAGCCAGGAAGAGTAAAAAAAGATGCTGTTGAATGGCAAGCAAATGTAAGCGGTGGTTCTTTAGCTACATCTGCTCTACAAAGCGGTTCTCAATCTGGTTTACCAGAAGCTATGGACCTAGCCAAATTCTTAAGTGGTGGAGCTAAAGGTGGTAGCACTGGAGCCGATTGGGTATCAGCAATTGATGCCTGCCAAGGTGTTATTACGAACTTTATGGTTCCTCTTATCAGTAAAGATGCTTCTGAAGATATCCTTGCTGGTGAAACAGAATCAAGTTCAACTTATACTGTTGATGCAGTAAATGCTTATTTAAAATCTCATGTAATTGACATGAGTTCTTTAAAAGCTCGCAAAAACCGTTCAGCACTTGTTTCAAGAAGCGGTACTTATGAAGCTCAAAAGCAATCTGCTGCTGCTCTATCAAGTTTTAGAGTTGCGATGGCTTTCCAAGACGTTAAAGCTTTAAGCGGAAGCGGCACAATTGTTCAATATCAGCCTTGGATGGCCGCAGTAATTGCTGCTGGAATGCAAGCAGCTGCTGGTTACCGTGGTATTGTTAAGAAATTTGCAAATATCAGTGGTATTGTTAAACCTGAAAAGGATTTCGATACCAAGATCCCGTCTAAACTAGAAGACGCTTTAACTGCAGGATTGCTAATTCTTGAGCCAGTTCAAACTGGTGGATTTAGATGGGTTTCGGATCAAACAACCTATGCTGTAGATAACAACTTTGTATATAATAGCTTACAAGCTGTATACGTTGCTGACATTATGGCCTTAACACTGATTCAAAACTTTGACAGGGCTATTGTTGGTAAATCTGTAGCTGAAATCAGCGCTCAAGTTGCTCTAGTGTTCCTAGAAAGCGAAATGTTTAACTTCTTGAGGCTTAGGTTCATTGCCCCTTCAGATGACGCTCCAAAGGGCTATAAAAACGCCAAAGTGTCATTAAAGGGCGGAGTAATGAGTATATATTTAGAGGCTAAGCTAGCAGGACTCATTTATTTTGTGCCTATACAGTTCGAAATTAGTCAAGTTGAGCAAACTGCTTCACAAGCTCAATAAAATCAATTGTTTATATAAAGCGCAGGATTTTACATCTTGCGCTTTTTTGTTGCCTTTTATTCATAATAGTGTATAATAACTATATGTAATTTATGGAAAAAAGTAAAAAATCAATTTTAATATCTCAGAAAAAAACTTGGACATCTGAAAAAACTCTTCAAAAAATCCAAGAAAAATACCCTGAAATTATTTCAGTAGATAAATCTACTTACGTTAATACGAAATTTAAAGCACTTTTTACTGATAAAGATTTTGGAGATTTTTGGGCAATTCCCAATAGACTTTTAAAAGGTGGTAAGCATCCAAATAGATCTTATAGAGGCATGCAAACTCCTGTAGAGGAAATTAAAAAAAAATTACCACCAGAAGTAACAATTATTGAAAGTACGTATTTAGGCACTAAAAAAACAGCAACCTTTATAGATAAAGATTACGGAGAGTTTACAAAAATAGTTGAATATGTTTTAAGTAGTAGGTACCCACACCCTAAAAGATTGTCCGATAGAAAAAAGAAATATAAATTGATCCATCCAGATGAAATCCAGTCTAGGCTGGATTCTATGGGAACTGGTATAAAAATTAAAAAAGAAACGTATATTAAAATGCACTCACGGGCTATTTTTATTGATCCTAAATTTGGCGAATGGGAAGCGTTACCGTATAATGTTATTTTTAATCAAACTCGACATCCAAAACATAAAAACAATCCTTTAATAGAACAAAAAGTATGTAATTTTTTAGAATCAAAAAACATAAATTTTAAAAGGAATCAAAAAATTTTAAAAAAGGGTGGGTATCCATTAGAAATAGATATTTATCTACCAGACTATAATATTGGAATAGAAATAGATGGTTTATATTGGCATTGCGAATTAAATAAAGAAAAATATAGTAACAAAGAAAAACATGAATTAGCAGAATCTCAGGAAATCAAATTAATATCGTTTTTTGAAGATGAAATTAATTTTAAATTTGATCTGGTATGCTCAATTATAGCTAACAAGCTTAATATAACTGAAAACAAAATCAACGCAAGAGATTGTGAAGTAATTAAAATTAGCTTTAAAAAAACTAAACATTTTTGCAACGATAATCACTTAATGGGATTTAGAAGCTCATTTTTAAATATCGGTCTTAAAAAAGACGGCAAATTAGTTCAATTAATAACTTTTGGTAAAAACAAAAAATATGGTGTTGAATTGGTAAGGTTTTGCACTGTTAAAAATGCATCAGTTGTAGGCGGGTTTTCTAAACTAATGTCACATTCTCAAGTCGAACTTAAAAAACTAGGTTATAATTCAATCATGTCCTATGCAGATAAAAGAATAAGCAACGGTCAAGTTTATATCAAAAATGGCTTTAAATTGGACGGCATTACTCCCCCAGATATGTTTTGGACTGATAAGGAGATTAGGCTTTCAAGAAGGGCATCTTGGGGCAAAAAAGACGATCAAATGAGATCAGAAGGTTACCATAAAATATTTGGAACAGGTCACTATAGATTTATTAAGGATATTTAATAGTTGATATTGCAATCTTAACCTATTATAATAAACACATGAGTAGTAATAAAGTAGAAGGTTTAATCTGGTTTATGGTTTTTCTATTTATTACTATGTGTTTAAGTTTTGACAAGCTTTTAGAGGTATTAAAATAATAAAATAATATGTGTTTAATATGCTTTGAATACCAAAAAGGTCTTTTAACTAAAGAAGAGGCCATTAGAAATTTAGGCGAAATGATTGATGCCAACCTAACTAATATTGTTACAAACAACGCCGATCAATTAGACAAGCAAGATTTTTATCATATGTTGGATCTCTTTGATGAATTAAAAGGTAAAGAGAAAGATCCTGACGTAGATTGACTTGGTTGCTATTTAGAATAAATAGCTGGTGAGCCGCCCTATCTAGGAATTAAAAATGTTATTAAGAGTATTAGTGTTTTTTATTTGTATTTCTGGTTTGTTAATGTCCTTTAAAACTTGTTTTGCTTTTAAAGCATGTAATACAAATAGTTTATTGGTAATATCTCTGGCTTATACTAGTCTTCTTTATATCTACTTACCTAAAAACAAAAGAAAATAAGCTTGATCGTTAATTATTGAATATCCGTACAAAAAATTTGCGTATTCAGTCTCATCCGAAATTGCGACTTTATTGCCCATTGTTAAGTCCATTTTAAATTTACGATCTTTTGGACAATGATCAAAGTAATCCATATTACCCACAAAAACATCACCGTCTTGTTTTGAATCCCTAAATTTTAAATGAATTGGACGCTCTAGTATGTCTGAATCAGGCGGGCACAGTTTCTCTTTTATTTGTTCAATAGTAAACCAGCCGTCTTCGCAAACACACTTGTAGCTTATAGTTGTAAATAAAGCTTCTTGGTTCATTTCATTTTTACATCTAGGGCAGATCATCTTTATTTTTCTTTTTTAAAAGCCTTTTGGCTTCTTTATAGCATGCCTTAGTAGGAAAAATAAAAGCAAAATTAAACAATATTACTACCTTGCAGCCGCATACGCTTCGCATAAATTTAAATGGGATAACGTAAATTTCATCAGATTGAGGAAACTTCCAAATAAAAAGTACACGAACTCTACCGATCCACATTTTATTTAACTTTTTTTAACTTTTTAACTTTTGTTTTTTTAGCAAACTTAAGTGCAATTGATTTCATAACGATTTCGGTCCAATCATTCGGAGCTTCTCTATAAAGGTCACCAAGTGCAAGTTTGAATCTTTCAATAGCATATTTACGCCTGTAAACCTCACTCATTCCATCTGACATATTTTTCTCCTAAATTATTGAATTTGTTAGGGGTTTAAAATTTATGAATTTATTATCTCACATGCTTTTTTGTTTATCAATACTAATCTTAAATAATCTTTCAGGTTTTAAAAAAGCCTGCAATATGTTAATCTTATAAACTATGGCCGATGATTTTTATAAAGCTAGAACTGCTGAAGAATGCTTTAAAGTTTTAGGAATCAAACCTACAAAAGATTTAAAAGAAATCAAAAAGGCTTATAGAGAACTAGCTAAAAAATATCATCCAGATTTAAATCCAAACGAGAAGAATAAGTTTTACGAGGTTCATTGGGCATACGAAATGCTCACTAATCCAGACTTTAAACAGAAACAAATAAGAGACTTTACTAACTTAAACGTAAATATTTATTTTACTATTACTTTTGAGGAAGGTTTTTTTGGTAAAGAATTACATTTAAATTTGAATTCAAACATGATGAAAATAGACAAGAATAATGATGAAAGCGAGATTATTTTAGAAAAATTTAAGTTCACCGTAGATCCAGGAACGACCGGACAAAAAGCTTATACTTTTAAAGGTAAAGGAATACAAAAAGGTGCGGACATTGGAAGTCTATTTATTAACTTGGCCGTAAACGAACACCCGCACTATAAAATACAAGGAACGGACGTTTACTCGGTAGCTAAAGTACCGCTCATCAAAATGATTAAAGGCGGCAAAGAAGAAGTTACTACAATGTACGGTGCCAGGACCATTAAAATACCCGCTGGAACTAAACCTGGCGAACTTATAGCGGTTAAAAAGTGTGGTGTGTCAAAGCAAGGAAAGCATTTTTTTGAAATACACCCAATATTTCCTGGCAGAGAGGGTATGCGGGCTGACGGTGAATGGAATCCATTAAATATTGATTGGGATTTAGACGCAGAACCAGAAGAAGATGAAGAAATAAATGAACTAAAGAAGGTATATGAAGACAGGAACAAACCTAAATAGTTGTAATTGTTTAATTTTATTGGTTTTTTTATTGACAAAAACAATATGTTGAAACTGTCTTAATCTTGTATATAATACTTTTTAGGAGAAAAAGATGGCAAAAGCTAAAATAATGACTGGGGCAAGAGCCAAAGTTCTTATTAATAATCAAGAGGTCGGCCTGTTCACAAACTGCACCTGGTCTATGACCCAAGGTAAAGTACCTGCTTTTATTCTCGGAAGATTTAGTCCAGTTGAGATTACTCCAATTGATCAAGATGCTGTTCGTTTAAGCCTTTCTGGTTTTAGAGTTGTGGGTTCCGGTCCTTACGCTGTAGCAAATGCTACACAGCTCAAGAATTTATTAAACGAAGAAGATTTCGCAGTTGCTATCATTGATAGACAATCTGGAGAAAGAATTTTTACTGCTGTTGGTTGCAGAGTATTAGGATGGTCTTCGGGGGTTTCTTCAAGAGGCGTATCTGACGTTAGATTAGATATTATGGGCCTTAAAGGTGAAGACGAAACTAGCAGCAAAAATGGCGGCGATGACGAGCCAGGAGCCGCTAGCTTTTAATTAAAGTTTAAGTAAGCCTCGTTCTATTAACAGGCTTATAGAGTGTGGGATAGCTCTCAAGGCGAGAGCACCGAGCTGTTAACTCGGATGGAGGCTGGTTCGATCCCAGCTCCCACAGCCATTTTAAAAAAATTGCAGACCCCGCCTTGCCTTTATTAAGACAACTAGTTTGTTTTAGTAGAGGTTTTTTTATTTTACCAATCAAGAGAAATGCTAATCAGGTTACTAGTTACTATACCTATACCAGTTGAAATGAGATTGTTTTGGGACGGCTTTTCGCTTAGAAGTTCTGAAGTAATTGCTGGCCCTAAAATTAAAAAATTACTGATGGTTGTTCTTCCTGAGCTGCTGGCACCTAGTTCGTAAAGCAATCTTGACATAGCTTGAGAAATTAAAATAGTGGTGGCAATTCTTAATTTTTGGTTGCTACTAAAAGAGTAACTATCTTCTGCTTTTGCAAATTTGACTGTAAACAGTAATGCAATTAAAATTATAAACCTACTCATTTTTTTCTTCCTCTCTTCTCCTGTCGAGGTTAATCACATTCCCAGTAAACTCTTCTTTGCCACTGTCTTTTTCTTCTTCAGGCTCAAATTTTTCAGAACTTTCTTTTAATTCTGCCATACCAGCTATATTTGTATATGGTATATACATATTAAATGCATTTAGTTTCCCACTTCTGTCCATAAAAAAAGCCGTTAAAAAGTAAAAATCATCCCCAATGTCAATAATTCTAGCTGTTATTCCAGAGAAAGAGAGATCGTAATCTACGGGGCTAATTACTGGGGTGTAAAATGTAATTAGGTGGTATATTTTTTCTTTCTTCTTTGTCGGCGACATAAGTTTTACCTCGGGGCACCAGGATATAAATCCTAAGTGCCCTTTTGTTTCTCTCTGTTGATCAAGGGTTTAAAAAATAAACCAATCCATGAATAGCTAAAACCATTATTGCTAAGTCTGCAGAAATAGACACTAGAAAAAATAAACTAAACATTGTTTTTTTAAGAAAACTTTTATTTTTTGATATATATTTAAGTAATTCAATAGCTTTTGGTACCACTGCAATTATGTACATTACCAATAAAATTAAAGTTACCACTATTATCTGCTGCTGCATTACCAAGTTTACTAAGTTTCTCATTTTTAAACTCCTTTTACTTCCTGTCCCTGCCCCACCTGGGTTTACCCATCCATTTTTCACACGGCAAATCGTCATAATACCAATTTGGTTTAGACATTACATAATCTACATATTTTTCTAAATTTAGAGCCTTAACTACGGACTCTGCCCATTTATGGCCAGCAGCGGACCAAACAATTACAGTTTGCCCTTGACGTTTGTGTTTTTTAAGCGAATCTATGTTGTTGTTTATAATTAAAACATCAGTTTTATACCCGTTGCACTCTACTACAACCTCAACCCCCTCTTCATGAAAATCCTGAGTTATTAAAGTATCATCAACGTCAAAGCATACGATTTTATCTGACTCTAGCGTTTTCATTAAAACACCATATAAATAAAATCTACCATCATGCGTTTAGCCTCACCTTTGTGTATGGAAAGATTTCCAGATGGCTTATAAATTGGTTTTCTATCGGGCATATTTTCAACTATCTCCCTAAGCTGCGGGCACAATGTAATTGTTGCATAAATTTTATTGCCTTTAACGGTTAAAAAAGCATCGCCAATTTGAGTATCTTCATTTTTTTCGTATACATATGGGTATATTTTAACGGGGTTTTGAAAATTAACTTCGAGCGTTTCTTCCCCTAAAGCGTTTTTTACTTTTTTGAGGTTGCTCAAATCAAGTAAAATAACCTCTTTTTCTAATTCGTTTAGTTGCTGTTTAGCAACTTTTTTTTCTTTTTTCTTTTCCATAGATTCTTCTTTGTCTTTAGAAGCATTTTTAATTAATATACTTCTGTTTTTTTCGCTTAAACTATTAATATGATTTCCTACCAAATCTTCGGTTACTTCAGGTGCTAAACTAAAAATTCTTTTGATTTGCGTTTCGGTTAAATTTTTTAGGTCAGAGGGGGTGAGTTTTTCTGGAAACTCTCTATCTAGGCCATGGGAGTGATATAACCTGAGTAAAACATCATATTGATGTAGAACGCTTACATGCTTAATATGCTTAACGATAAGTTTTTGAACATTAACGTTTTTGCCGTGATGATCGGTTAAGTCTGAAAGCAAGCAATACTTGTCATTTTCACTTATTTCTGGTATGTATTTGTCGATTAAACTTATAATTTGTTCAATATCCCCATGATGAATCGCAAAATCTTTTAATGCCTGGATTTTATCTTCTTCAATTAAAAGTTTTAAATACTTATCTAAAAGTTTGATTGTTTTAGGATCTTCGCCAAAATTATCTATTAAACTGTCTAAAGCGTAACCACGAGCGGCTTCATCCATTTCTTGCAACCTCTTAATAATAACATTTTGAGCTTCTGGTTCATTTCCATGCTTTTTAATTAATTCAAAAATAGATACCGGATATTTTGTTTTAGGTTTAGCGTCTTTTTGTACAGCGGCGTCTTCTTGAGGTTGAGATTCAGGTTTTTTAATTTTAGGGTTTGATTTAAGACCTAGTTTTGATAAAAGTTTTAAAAGTTTCATTTTTACCTCTCCCCTTATTATTACACAAAATTAAAAACAATTCAACTTAAGGCTTTTTAGTTGTAAAACCAGGGTCAATTTTGTTTCGATGTAGATATTCTTCTAATGCAGAAAAAAGTAGATAATCTCTCATGTATTCTTGCGCATTGACCTCCACACCCTTTTGCATAAAAAAGTCATGAGCTATGGTTCTAATTTTTATAAAATCGTTTCTTTCTAGTGTCTTTTTAGTAACGTTTTTTTTGTTAGTGTCTTGTATGGTTAAAATATAAATCCAATTATCTGTATTATTATCATAATAAGACAAGGAAGTTAAATTTATAAGTATAACCTCGTTTTTTTTGGCAAGATCCCAGTCTTCTTTTCTAAGGTCTTTAAGTTTTTTTGTATGTTTATTTTTGACCACTAAATAACTCATTTAAACCTCTTTAGCCATTTAACGCCGCTATCAATTAAAAATTGTCTAAAGGGCTTATTGTATTTTTTTGCCATTTGATAAAGTTTAAAATGTGCATATGGCACGTGAACTCTAATTTGTTCTTTAATCATAATAATATCTTATTTGCAAATTTTTAACTTTATATATTATAGATTTTACAAAAATAAAAATCTACTAGTTTTTTAAAAAAGTTTTGATTGAATTAATTGGTCAACTTGGTACAATATAAACATTGTAACTAGGAATAAGTTTAACCCAGGGAGTAAAAATATGTATCGTGTTTACATGGCAGGTCCTAATCAGTTTTCATTATATAACAGTCAAAAAAAAGAATATTTATTGAAAAGTGTTAAATTTAACGACTTATTTAAGCATATGCACATCACTTTAGGTTTTTCCAAAGATGAATTAATTAAGGGTTTCGATGCTTTATTAGATAACATACATAACACAGCAGAATTTGGAAATTTTGGCACGTTTATGTACTCAAAATTTACCGATTTTTACGACGCATGACTTAATCTTTTATTGATATTACTTTTATGCCCATATGAAGTTTGATTTAACTACTCTTAAGACTTTATCTGAAACTTTTGCTTTTACCGTACTTTTATTGTTTATGATTTACGAAAAAGTAAGAGAGCGCATAAAGACTAAAGAATACAACAGTTTAACTATTTTACTTGAAAAAAACGAACAGATTCAAGAGAAATTAACTGAAGTTCGTATTATTTTGGGTGCGGATAGGGTTAAGCTTTTTCAGTTCCATAACGGAGATCGTTACATCAATGGGGATTCTGCTTTAAAATGCTCTATAACGCATTTGTCTTTAAAAGCAGGGGTAGCATACCCCCAGAACGCTTTAACGTGCTATAGCAACGTTATAGTCACTAGTTTAGGCAATTATGTGCCTAACACCATTAGGGATAAATGTTTCTTTAGCAGGGTGGACAATTTAGTAGACGGCGACTGGAAATCAATTAAGATCTTAAACGGTACAAAAACCATTTTAATGGTAAAGGTCGGGTCGGAACCCCATATAGGCGGTTTTGTTATTGTTTCTTGGCAAAACGAATCCAAAGAGCCCAATAAAGAACAATTAGACATGATTGAAAAAACTCTAAACTCGCTTTCTTTGATTTTAAGGACAAGGAAATAATTATGGAACCGTTATCAGTTTTAAAATGCAGAAGATCAACTATAGCGGTTTTCGCCATATCATGTCTTTTTGTTTTAGGTTTTTTTAAAGGTGTCGTAGTTGCTGAAGCTATTGCTACCGTGGCTTTAGGGGTTGCTGGGGCTAATTCCGCAGAAGGTATTTTTTCCAAGAAAAAAGCCTCTAAAAAAGAAGTTGTCAAAAAAACTAAATAATATTATTTTTGGTAACTACCCCTTGACGACAAGTAACGCTTCATGTCATAATCTCTTTATGAAGTGCACAATTAAACAATTCAAATCTTTGGAGTTTGATGTCCAATTACCTATCGGAAAGAAAAGAGAAAAACTGGACGGAAGTATGTCTAGCAAGCATCGAAATCGTTGTCGATTGCCTAGACCACCTTGTGCCTCGCTTATATAAAGCCTAGGTCCGGGCCACCAGCACCAGCAAAAAGCGATGCGATCTTTAGTTTAGATGTTGAATTGCTTGTCGTCGAGGAATAGTTGCCTTATTTTTTCTTTGATTTTTTCTTTTTAAGCCCTGCTTTTTCTTCTTTAATTCCTTCTGTTTTTGAGAGCTCTTTGTTTATAACAATTACCTTATTAAATTCTTGTTCAACCTGTCTAACGGACACTGATTCGTATGCATGAAGTTCAACTATTGAAATTTCTGGTTGAATTTCTAATGCCTGAGTGTTTGTGTTAAAAACATATACAGTAATTGTTACATCTTTAAAATAAATTCCAGACAAAACTAAACCGGAAGAAACCATAGCCTCACAAAGTTGTCCCCTCCAGTTAATTTGTCCGCCAGCCATAACAAGTATCGGATTCTCCAAAGTTATTCTTTGCAATCCTGGCTTTATTATAATTTTTTTATCAAAAGATAGACTGAAGTTGTTAAAAACATCCTTGTCTATTCTGTTGGTTTTTTTAACTATAACTTGCCGCATTTTACCCTCTTTTTAAAGCCTTGGAAATTTCATCAGCAGAGTAGGTATAGTTTCTAGATTCGGTTAAAAGATTTTTAATTTGTGAAAAAAATTCTTCAATCAATTGAATATCTTCACTGTCTAGAGTTGAATTTTTTCCGTCTTCGTAAATATAAAGAGACTCGAGCATAAAATTAATGCCATGCTCTGTAAAATAAAAAAGTTTGCTTTTTGATTTTTCTACGTTCATATAAGTCGGTAGTGGTCCAGATAAATCATCGAAAGAATTAAACAGCCTGACAAAATCTTTATATTTTAACTCAACTTTTATAGGATCAACTTCCCCTATCAACTTGTTCATTAATTCTTTAGTTTTGTGCTTAAACATGTTTTTTAATAACAGTTTTAAAGCAAGTTGCTCATGAGGGATTAATGATGCTAAGTGATATTTTTTTTCAGACACTTTTAACCTCTTTTGTCTTATTATTAATAAATATACCAAAAAAGTCAACAGTTACAAAAATTTACGTGATGAAAATATTGTTGTGATATCTATAAGATTATGTTATAATATGGTCAACTGTATAAAAAACTAATTAAAACAATAACTTAGCTTTTAAAAAAAAGGTTAAAAATGAAAATTTTAAATTTGAGGGTTTTATTAGCGCTTCTTAGCGCTGGGTATGCGGTAGCTGGAATTGGGGTTTTCATAACTTCTTTAATTTATGCAGAAATTAGGGTTTCAATAGCCACTGCAGCAGCATTAGCAATCTATTGGTTTTTTGTTACAGATACGATCAGGCTTTACAAAGAAAGCGAAAAAAAGTAATATATTAATATGATAAGGAGATATTATGGACAAGTTTACTCAATTTAGCTTTTCTGAAAAAGGCGAGAATAGCGGAAGAGATTACTCAGGTGTTTTTAAAGTTAAAACTCTTTTGACCCGATCAGATATGTTTTTGTCGGACCAAAGACGTAGAGATATTCTAGGTCCAAATGGGGAAACAGCTCTTGATGCTTTAAGAGCAGAAGCTTTTATGTTAGGTCAGCTTTATGTAAGAATCGTCGAGGCCCCTAAATTTTGGGCAGAATCAAACTTTGGCTTAGAGTTAGAAGACGTAAATGTAATAAGCTTACTTTTTAACAAGTGCGTAGAAATTGAGAATGAAAGAAAAACAGGATTGTCCAAAAAAGCCGATGAAGCAAAACAATCTTTAATTAAAAAAGATGAAACAAAAGAATAATGAAAAGTGGATTCAAAAACACTAAAAGCAATTCAAATATTGGCTATTAAGGCCATAGAAAATCCTACGTATGAAGATCAGTTTAGATTTATTTGTAGGTGGTTTTCTAAAACATTTTCCATTCCTTTAAATAAAGTTGACGAATATTCAGAAGAAGAAATATTACAAATATGGTTTGAAGAACGCTTTAAGGAAATGCTGGAAAGTAACGATGATGAACAACGTAAGCTTTATGAGGAAGCTAGGCAAAATATTATATATGAGGAAGAACTAAAAGAAGCTGAAGATGAGGACGAAGAGTGGGTTAAAGAAATGCAGCGTCAAGTTGAGGAAGAACAAAAAAGTGAACAATCTCAAACTCTTCCAGAAGAACTTAATCTATTAGACATACCGGAACAAGGCGACTTAAGCGATTTGTCATTTAGTGATGACATTGATAGCGATTAGTCTATTTATTTCAAATAGTTATGCCAGATGAACAAAAGAGTATAAAGATTTCTTTTACCGTTGACGAGGCAAGTGCGTCAAAAGCATTAAAAATGCTTGAAGAAATAGATGAAAAAATTCAAAACATAAAAATTTCTACTGAAAATTTAGATAAAAACGGCGGAACAGCATTTAATAATTTTATCAATACAATACTTTCAAGTAAAACAGGAAGTGCAATACAGCAAGTAAATAGTTTAGCTTCTGCGATTCAAAATCTGTTTGTTACTACTGGGGCAGGTGCGGTCAGCGGGGGTCAAAACGTATCCCAAATGTTCTCAGCTTCGGGCGGGTTTACTCCGCCAACTTCCTTTTCAGCAAACCAGCAAATAATTTCTAGTATTTTATCAGGTGGTGGAGCGGGCGGCGGTGGTGGTGCAGGTGGTGGGGTGGCAGCGGGTGGGGCAGGTGGTGGCGGCATGGGAATACCTGGAATGATGAGACAGATGAGGTCTTTTGGCGCATCTGCTTCTCCGTATATTGCGGGTGGTCTAGCAGCCGCTGCTGGACTAAGGGCACTTGATTTGTTTGCAACGGGCCAAGTTTTTGAATCGCAAGAAGCGGAACGACAAAGATACAGAATGAGAGTGTCAACAGAAGCCGCTAGCGGGGATATTACTTTAGCTACTTTAAAAACTTTAGGTGTAGGATTAGGAAGCACTGCAGAAGAACGTGGGCCAGGAGTTTATGGTGCAGCATATGCAACTACTGGTTTAGGTAATGTTTTATCTGGTTTAGGTAATATAATAACCGGTAGTTTTGATAAAGGTTTTCAACAATTATCATCCGTTTTAAGTCCAGAACTAATTCGTGGTCAATATGTAAAAACAAAGCAAGACGTAGACAAAGAACTTTATGGGGTAAGGTTTCAAGAATTTGTACCAGCCGCTATGACTGGATATGATGCTTTCAATGAAACTTATAGACTTTACGGACAAACTTTAGGAACAAATATTTTATCCCCTTTATTACAATCTGGAAGGTATACTCTTGAAGATATTGCAGGTACACAAGCTTTAGGTTTAAACATGGGTATAGGAATGATGGATATTCCTGAGTACACCATTGGAACCAGTAGAAGATTTATGTATAGCGGCGCTGCCTCCAAAGCAGCTATGACCTTTGGTTATAGAGGAAGGTCAATTGGTGAAACATCAATTGAATCGATGAATAGAATTTTAAGGCAAATGGGTTCTGGCACAGCTAGAGCTGAAACTCCAATTTATTCCGATCTTATAGGAAAAGCGGCTTTAGAAGTTGCCGCAAACCCATATGCAACTGTTGCATCGTCTGCCGCACCCTTAGTTGAAGCGGCAAAAATTTTATCTAAGGATGGGTTAACTCCAGAACTCCAAGCTCAAAATATACAAGACGTTGCAAGACTATTAAAGGGTGGACAAGGTAACGAGGCTTTGGATGCACAATATTTTTCAATAGCAGATACCCTAAGAAAAGTAGGAATTACAAATCCAAAATTTATTGCGATTTTAGTTGAAATGTTTAAAACTGGACAATCAGATAAAGCTATTGAAATGATTAACAATTACACTGGAAAAAATTTATCTCCAGAAGATATTTTAGGTATGACGGCTGGAACAATGGAAAAGTTTCAAAAATTTTCTGTTGAAATGATGGGCGGAGAAAGGGCCGCAAAAGCTGTTTTAGAGTCAGGTTTAGATCCTGTTGCATTTTCACAAGGTAAATTTGTTAAAACACAGGGAGTAAAAACATTTAAAGATTGGGCCAGGTCTTCTGCCGCTGCTTCATTAGGTATAGCACCGGAATCGGAATTAATTAAAGCTAGAAGATTTGAAAATGTTTTATCTGGAACCGAAGCTGCCGCTAAAGGTGATTTATTTACATCTGCAGCTACAAAAAGTGTAATTTCTGATGTATCAACAGAAGTTGCGCCGTCGCCAGTTGATATAGTAGCACAAAGAAAAGCTCAAGTAACTGGCGCTGGGTTAACTGCGGACGAACAATTACGGCAATTAGGAAAGGGGATAACTGAGGAAGTTGCAAGCGGATTAGAGGCGACGGCTAAAAGAATAAGGGATCTTCCAAAAGAATTGGAAGCCGCTGGCAAAAAAAGCTGGGCTGATGAATTTGCTGACTGGATGGCGAGTACACCAATGATTGGTCCAACTAAACCATAATTTAAAAAATATTTATGAACTATCCAAGTTACATATTAGGATCTAATTCGAAAGATTCTCACCAAATAAATCCAGCGTGGTTAGTTTATTTTGTAAAATTTAATCAACCAGTTTCCTCCTTTAACCCTAAAGGTAATAAATCGGGGTTAAAAGATACAAGTGGTGTGATAGTTAAAAATGATTGCATATCCGTAACCATTGAAAACTCTAAAAGTTCTTTTGCTAAAATATGTAATCTTTTAATGAAAGTTAGTGATTTTAATTATGAATCAGAAATATCTCCTGGTGATTGGGTTGTAGTTTGGATATCAAATGATAAATCTAAAATTGATTCTTTGGCAGATAAACTAAAATTAAACGCTGATTATAAAAACGATTTATGTAATTGGAGTTCTGGATTAAAGTTTGTTGGCAGGGTCTTAAGAGTATCTTCTAACCTATCTTCTTCTCCAAACGGTAGAATAACAGTTACTCAAAACATTCAATGTCAATCTTTTTTAGAATTAGCAAATTCTGTATATTTTACTTATGAACTTTTAGTTGGGGCAGAATTTAATAATATTAAAAATGAAGGTCCTGGAGCAGTTCTTAGTTTGCAAGAAGCTCAAAAAAAATTTAGACAATTAAATGAAAAATTAGATTCTTATTTTTCTGAATCAGTAAATTCAAAGTGCCCAGATGATATAGTATTACAGCTTTTTTTATTTTTACTTGGAATACATAGAGAAGACTTTATAGGATCTAAAGGAATCCCAGGGAGCTATACAGATAGCATATTTTTACCGCCACAGATATCTAAAGTTTTAGGCAGGGAAACAGCAAATGAAGCATGGGAAATATATAATTTTTATGGTGGAATCCAAAGATATAGTTCATCAAAAGGTAGTAGCAAGCCGTGGTCTTTTTTTAATCCAATGCTTGAAAAAACATTTGTTACAAGCAAGGGTGAAAAAATAGATTTAAATAAACAAAAATACAACGTAATATGGAGAACACCAATAAGAACCGAAGGTTTTGTTAAATGGAGAATGCCTTTATGGGATAATGAATCTATATGGAACATATTAAATCAATTTAGTCATAATGTTTTAAATGAAATGTTTACCTCGTTAAGAATTAATCCAAACAATTGTATTGGTCCGTCATTAACAATAAGAGAAAAGCCATTTAGCACCGGATTGTATAATTTTTTTAAAAATGGTGCAGTAGATGAAAACATTCAGTATTGGTCTGATATAGATAAAACAAATCAAGAAAACAAAACATACGAAACTAGCCCCGAAACAAATCGTAGCTTAGCAAAAGATCCAACAAAAAATACAACCTCGGAAAAAGAAGATAAAAAAATTGATTTAGCATCTAATAGAACCTTTTTTGGAAACCTTCCCAGATGGGTGATTAATAATTCAATTATTAGTTCTGTTAATTTAATTAAAGATGAATCAAAAAGAGTAAACTTTTGTTTAATATATCCAACATCTTCTGATTTAATGGGCGGCTTACAAACTACAAATGATGCAATAAAATATAATGAATTAAATAGATCTTCAATAATTGATTTTAAGGATATAACTAGAAATGGGTTAAGAGCTGATGTACATCAAGATTCATTTTCTTTGACTTATTCAAGCGGCGAAGGGGAAGAATATCATTTAAACAGATGGACAAAAAAAAGAGCTGACTGGATGTTTAATGGACATTTAAAATTATCTGGTTCCGTTAGTTTACAAGGCATTGTTGAACCTATTTGTGAGGGTGATAACGTACAAATAAACGATATTGTATATCATATAGAATCTGTATCACATAATTGTTCAATCAATTCAAACGGAATTAAAACTTTTACAACAGCTTTACAACTATCAAACGGACTTTACTCAAAAGGTCTTGAAAGCGATAAAAAACCCCCAGTTTATTTTTCTAGCGCTCTTGGACCAAATTCAAAAAATAAAATTTTATCACATATCAGCTATGAAACATCTAAAACAAAAAAAGATGGGAAATAGTTTATGCAGAAAATAGATGTCAGTAAAGTTTTTTTGGGTGTGGTTGAAAAAATTTTTCCACCAAATAATAAAAATAACTTTTATGGTTATCAATACGTTTACAGAGTAAAAATAACTTTAGACAGTTATTCGCAAATACCAGTAAATTGCATTTTGTCTGAAAAATATGGTTCGGTTAATAATTTTGATGATCATATATTAGAATTAAACTCAAGAGTTTTAGTTACTTTTATAAATAACGATACCACATTGGGTGTAATAATAGGGGCTGTAAGATTGCACGGGAGTCAGACTGACCCGTTATTGGGGCAGCATTATAAAAAAAGATTTAATAATATTGAAGAATTTATATCAAAAGACAATAATTATTCTTTAAAGTCTTTAATTGGTAAAACAAATATTCAATTAAATACTAATAGTATTATACTAGACGATGCATCTGGAGACAAAATTACAATAGATAAAGATAATAAAAAAATCACTTTGGAGTGCGAGACTTGGAACGTTGAAGTAAAAGGTAAAGCTACTATAAATGTATCTGGTAGCGCTTCTGTAACTGCTGGAAGCATAAATATTAAATCAAACGGAACTACAAATTTAAATTCATCTGGACCCGTTACAGTTACCGCACCTATGGTTAATATAAACGGATCTTCTGGTGCGGTTATGACAGATACGTTAAACCCTGTAGTTGATTTAATAACTGGTGTTCCATCTATAGGTGTTAAAAACGTTAGATCAGGTTAATTTTATGCCAATTAATGGGGTAAAACTTGGTATTCTGATAAGGCAAAAAATGATAGAAAATATTTCGCAATTAAGCGGTAGAGGCCCTGCCGAACAGCCTAATCCAGAATATTTTAATAACTTTTGTATTGGTTTAGGTAACGGAATTGCAAAAGAAACCAAAATGATAGTATATAAAAGTTTTGATGTGGGTGCATTTAATCCTCTTGGTGGATCTGGAGTTGGTGTAGGAAAAAGTATAAATTTTGATAGTGAATATATGGTAAAAATTGCATACGAAAAAATAAGATCTGAAGTAATAAGAAAATTTGGACAGACTACTCATTTACCGTACCCGCCTCCACAAAACAACTCTGGCAGGTATCTAGTGGCCATATTAAAAGCTATAGCAGATTCTATAAAAGAAGTTTATTTTACCGATTTAATTTTAACTTCTGTTCATAATCCTATTTGCATAGGAACGGGAACGGTAAAATACGGTGGATTTAGCGGTTTAATATCTTTAAATATTAAAAATTCAATAATATCTATAATTCCAAGTTTTAATGGAGAGTTTTGGCCAAATTTTGCTGAAATATTGGCCGATTCTTATGTAAACACTGTTCATAATAGATCTACTGCCAAAGTTATTATATCTGGAGCTGGTGCTTCTCCAGGTATTGGAATGGGCACAGGTAAAGTAACTTAAGGAGAAACTTATGGAAAAATTTACAGGAGATCAAAATATTACTGGAATAGCTAAAAATGCTACTAGCAGAGTTAATGACAAATTAAATTTCGGTGCAGAAGCAACAGGCAATGCATTATCAAAAGTGTTTCAAGAATCCCAAATAGCTGATGTTTCTTCTATTGATAGTGCCAATTCAATTTGGCAATATCCTGAAGAACTTCAAGGTAATTTGGGGTTATTTGCCAGTGATTTATTTTTTGCTTTTGCTGGTATAGATGGTAATGATTTTAGAAAAATTTATCCTTATAGTTTTTCTTTAACTATTGCAAAGAAAACTTACGAAATATTTTTACCGTTGCCACCAAGCGCATTTAGCATGGATATACCATCAGCATCTCAATTAACGGTAACACTAAACGGTATTGTGGAAGAAAGCAATGGTGCTCCATTAAGAAATATAAGTATTTCTGGTTCTACTGGAATTGTAAATCAGGCATCTACAATTTTTAATGAGCAGTCTTCGGCTGCTTCATCGGAACCTTGGTATAAAACTGCTGCGGATTATGCAATTAGGTATGGCGGACTAGGTAATACCGTTGGTGGAATACAGAATGTTGTTCAAACTGGAACCAATGCAATTCAAAATATAAGTCGGGCTTTGGGTTTGGGTGGAATTAATTTTTATCCGTTAAACTCTCAAGATGATAAAATTAAAAAAAGAACTGGTTTTTACTGGTTTCATTCATTATTAAGATTTTTTGAAATATATCTTTTATTAAAGAAGAGCGCTGGAGGCAAAAATGTTGTTCTTGGCTTTAATATGTATAAAGACAAGCAATTTTTTCAAGTTACTTTAGGCAACTTTAGATGGCAAAAAATACCTGGAAGCATCGAATATAACTATTCAATTAGCATAACAGCATGGAAAAAACTAGCAGCATCACCAACAGACCTTCAAGAACCATTTACAATAGCTTCAATGCCAGCTTCAAGTAAATTTGATTTATTTTCAACCATTAGGCAAACAATAAGTAGTCTAAGACAAACAGTTTTATCATTACAAAATCTAGTAAGCTGTGCCAATCAAGATTTATATGAAAATATTATAGGTCCAATTAATGAGATAATGCTTTTATCTAAAGATGCAACAGGTTTATCAAAAACTGCAACAGATTTTATTGATCAATTTAAAAATGGCAGCTTTAGTTCGTCTATATCTGGACATGTTAAAAATAATTGGTCAACTTTTAAATCTGTTATAGATGAAACCAATAAAAATAACTTTAATTATGGAAGCTATTCTGATAACAGCTCCGCATTAAGCAATGAATTAAACAAAACAAGTGCTAGCAATAAATCTCAGGAAAATATATTACCAAAAGATATAGAAAAAAATCCATATAAATATTGGAAAATATTTGATTTAATTGACATGGATGAGGTGGATTTGGATCAGAAAGCAAGAAGTGCAATTAATGCAAAAGTTGATAAAGTAAGACAAACAAATATATACACATTTAAAGAACATAAAAAATCGGTAACTATTTTTTCAAAAAAAGTTTCTAGTTTAATTTTGCAAAACAAAAAAATAAATTTAAATGATGTTGCGCTGTCCAATTCAATTAATACATTACTTATAACTTTAGACACATTAATTAATTACTACAGGAATCAACCAAAAAGCAGTTTAAATGATTATTACAGTTACTACATTGATTACGCTGTTGCTAATGGAATAGCTTTAAATAAATCCACATCTAAATTTTTTGTTCCATTTCCAACCGAAACTACCTTGGAATCGCTTTCGTATCAATATTTAGGCAACTCCGGTAGATGGCTTGAAATTGCAGCTTTAAATGGGTTAAAAAGCCCGTATATAGACGAAGAAGGGTTCTATTTGATATTAAAATCTAACGGAAATCAAAATACCGTTTTATTAGACTCAAGAGAAAATTTATATGTTGGTCAAGTAGTAGAAATACTTTCAAATACAGAAGTTTCTAAAAAACTTAAAATAAAAGAAATAACAGAGTTTTCAAAGACAGAATTTTTAATTTCTTTTGATGGCGACTTAGACCTATCAGCATACAAATTAATTGACGAAGCTAAAATACATGCGTATTTACCAAATACCGTTAATTCTCAAATGCTAATAGCAATACCATCATCTCAGCAGCCCGTTAACAATGATCAAGTAAACTTAGGTCCGGGGCTTGATCAGTTAAATAGTATTGCGCAACTATCTAAAATTGATTTTTTATTGAGTAGTAGCGGCGACCTAGTTTTGCAACCAAACGGAAACATAGCAAGAGCTATTGGTTTAACGAATCTAAGCCAGGCCGCAAAAATGAAACTTTTTACTTATCAAGGCTCCATGCTGCATAGAGCAAACTTTGGTAATCCATTAAAGGATGGCATTTCAATATCGGATTTTAATGCAAAAAATTATTTATCTCAAATAAATCAATTATTTGCGCAAGATGAAAGATTTACTGGTATACTAGTAAGTAATTTACAAGTAAAGGGTCCGGCAGTAGATTTAACTTTGTTAGTAGGCACAAAAAATACAAATGTAAATTTACCAGTTACTACTACTGTTCCAATTAATAGTGTATAAATATTTAATTTAATTAATTTTTCTGGTTTTACTTAATATTATAAGTATACGGAAATTTAATTAGGCATGTAATGGCTAATCTACCTCAACTTATTACAAGAGAGCAACTCATAGGTCTGATTATAGATTCTATGCTTGCTAGGCTTGAAGATGTAAACGATCTTAACCCAGGTTCTACGCTTACTCAGCTTGCAGAATCTGTTGGTCAGGTTATATATAAACCTTATGCTGATGTAATTAGTATGATAGATGCTTTATCGGTAGATAGAGCAGTAGGCGAGGCGCTTCAAAGGTTAGCAGTAGATAAAAATGTACCTATATTTCCAGCGTTACCTTCATCTGGTAACATTAATATAGTAGATTTAAGCTTTCAAAAAATTCAAACAAATGTTTATTCTGGACAACCAGCACCGGTTGCGGGTTCTTTAAAAATTTATGTATCCGATGCTTCTCAGTTTCTTTCGGCAGGCACTATTTATATAGGTAGGGGTACCGATAATTCCGAAGGACCCTTAACGTACACTTCTATCACGCCTCAGTCTGGCGGAACCTACTATTCGATCAATTTAAGCCCAACTTCTCCAACAGTTAAGTTTCACAATATAGGTGAAACTGTAATTATGGGGCAAGGTAATAATAGGACTATACCTGCTGGTACTTTAGTTCAAACTCCACAAGGACAACTAAGCACTAGTGTTTCTTTCTTTACTACAATATCTGCCACAATATTGGACGGTGAAACAACATCAGAATATATACCTGTTGTATGTCAACAGCCTGGAACTATTGGAAATATTTATAAAAACGCTATACAATTAGCTTTAAATTTACCGTTTACGGCTTCGGCTACAAATCCATTGCCGTTTACTAATGGTAAAGATGCTGATAACGATGAAGCAATTAGGCAAAGAATTAAAGACTATGAACAGCTTAAGGCTAAAGGTACATCAGATTCTATTAAGGCCGCTAGTTTAAACGTTACCTCTCCAGATGAACTTAAAACTACAACATCAAGCAGTGTTGTTAACCATTCCGATTCTAGCGCCGCATTAGTATTTGATGACGGTACAGGCTACGAGCCTATATTTAGCGGCATTGGATTAGAAACGGTAATAGCCGAAGCTTTAGGTGGAGAAATAAATCTTCAACTAAGGAATATACCTGTAGCGCAAGCTAGATTAAAAACTGACGTAGGATATCCTTATAATATCGCTGATTTGTCTTATTTAAGTGTTTCTGTAAACGGAGTTTCATCTATACATCAATTTAAGAGCGCTGATTTTAGAGTAGCTACCGCAGCTACAGCTCAGGAAGTAGCCGCATCTATAAACGCTAACTCAAATTTAAACTTTTCTGCTAATACTGCAGGAGGCGGCAAAAGCGTTGTCATTTTCCCTAAAGACCCTACTTTAAACAATATTAAAGTAAACACTTTAACATCTAATAATGCAAACTCAGCTTTAAAGTTTCCATTTGATAATGAAGAATTTACATTAAGGCTTTATAAAAACGATGAGCTTTTATACCAAGATGGGTTGCCTGCTCAGCTTTATAGTAAATCAAAGTCGTTATGGTCAACAGGCATCATTCCTAATGACACACTAATATATAATATTGATAATACTCAAGATATTACCGTAACCCTAACAAACATTGATTTTCAAAGAATCAATCCAACATCTACGGTAAATTCTACTGAAAGTATTGAAGTTTGGGTGAAAGTTCTTAACAGTTTGATGCCTGGCGTAACAGCTTCTGTTGACGGGGATAAGATCAAATTTGCCAGTAACAAAGGTTTAAATGATTTAGCTAGAATTGAAATAGTTGGTGGCACTTTAGCAACTAAAATTTTTGATACAAGCACTGCCCTAATATCTGAAGGTAGAAGTTCTGACTACACGCTAAACAGAAATACATCACAGGTGGGCTTAGTCGAAGAAGCTCCAGAAGGTGATTCGTTTACTGCTGGTTCTAAATTTACACGTGCCAAACTTTTAACTGGCGAACTACCAAATGGCATTTCAACTAGCGGAAATTTATGGTTTATTTTGGATGGTGGTTCAGAAGTCATTCCTAGCGGTATTAGAGGCACCACCCAAATTAAATTTACAATATCTGGCAGTACGGTAACATTAAATGGTAGAAACATTATAACGCCAGCTAACCCAGAAGGATTTGAAGAAGTACAAGAAGGCGATTGGTTACTAGTCTGGACAAATGGTTCTGACGGACTACAAACTAATGCGGGGTTCTGGAGAATTGAAACTGCCGCACCGGGTCAATTAACCTTTAAAAATGCTTTAGGTGCCACTACTGGATGGATAACAAATCCTCCAATTAATAAAATTCTGTTTACCAGAAGCCTAGCTCCGATGCAAAAGGTTTCAATTACCGGGCCTGCAAGTTTGTCTTCGATGCAGTCTCAAGTTCAATCTCAGCTATTAGGTTCTATAGTTGATATAGTTGGTAGCAGGCTTAGAATTTCTACTTCTACATTAGATTCTACTGGTGAGATATTATGCGTTGCGGCAGATGAAAATGCTACATCATTATTACTGTCAACTGGTCAAGTTATTAAAAATACAACTTCTCATGTTGGTTTTAATGTAACAGATGATTTAACTTACGGAATACCATCCTTTACATATGATACCGTTTCAGCTATAAACTTGGTTAATTCGGAGTTTACTCCAACTTTAAACTATATTGATTTAAAGGGTGATACTTCTGATTACATACAGTTTTTAGATCAATATGATATCGCAAATAAATCGAATATTTCAGAGTCAAACAGGTTAAGAAGAGTTTTTGTTAAGAATTACGATAATTTAACTGGTGTAATAACAGGGCTTGTTCCTAATTATATGACAGCTGGTCAAAGTATACCGCAGATTGGCGATAGATTCTTTTTAAGAAAATCATACCAGTTAGATTGCGAAGATTCTGTAAACGTAACGATAGACGGTGACAGCAAAATTAAATATTATTCTTTGCCTGTAGCTAGAAGGCTGTCGGTTAATAATACTATTGCTCCTACCACAACATCTTTTAGTGCTGATGACGCTCAATCTGATTTAACGCTTAATGACGTAAACTCATTTAACAGTTTTAACTTTGCAGATTTTAAAGCTTGGAGAAAGGCTCATTATAATATCCAAGATGGGTTAACTGGGCTAGACATTAAAATAAGTTCCGCTGATTTCGGACCTTCTGGTAACTTGATAAGGTTTGGATTTTTATACCCATCGGACAGTACTCAAACAAGTCTTTCTTATACTATAGATGTTAGCGATACGGTGGATGTTGGTATTGTATTGCCAGTAAAATCTTTAAGGACTCCAAGTTGGGATGGCACCAGCGCTTTTACGGTATCCGTTTCACCTGGAGTAAACGGCGAAGAATACGTAACATATCAATATAGAGTCGGAACTCAGCCTAGCTTAATTACAGTATCTGCTGTAAGTACAGATGATATAGTAATGATAAGTGGATATTCAGATTTCTTAAGTAATAATGAAGATTTAACTGCTATTGTTACTGGAGTAACACCTACTTCATTTACTATTAAGAGGAAAACAGGGTCATCTGTTAGTGATGCTTTAGTATTTGATTCAATAAGCATCGATGGAACTCCATCGGGCGGGTTCCCATCCGGGAAGATAACATTAACTTATTCATTAACACATAATGTATCAACTGGGGATAGAATTGGTCTTTACGATACTACAGCTTCCGCATCAAACCCATCTATCAGACCAGCCAATAGCACATACTTTGTATCAAGCGTTTCTGGTTCTACAATCACAGTTCCTATAAACACAAGCATTCCTGGCGGACTTATAACAAGTGCTACTTTAACTAACGCAACGTTTAAAGTTTATACTAATGTGCTTGGGTTATCTGCTGGCGATTTAGTAATGTTTAGAAATATTGGCGCCAGTTTTTCTAATAAGGTTTATCAGGTTTTTAATGTTGGGGTCGGATTCTTTGAATGCACAATAGACAATACGGCAGGCACGTTTAGTATCGGTGCCGCAAGCCGTTACGACTTCCAATCTTATGGGGCAGATGTAACAAACGCCTCACCGATTTCATCCGTGTCAAGGTCTGGATCAACGGTAACGGTTACGTTATCTGCCGCACCTCCATACACACCATCAACCGGTGATTTGGTACAAATATCTGGATTAAATGTTCAGGCTTGGAGTAATGCTACAACTTATGCCATAGGCGATGTCATTAAGTACAACTCACTTTTGTATAAATCACTGCAAGCAGCCAATCTAAACAACCAACCCGATATAACCCCAACCTTCTGGACCTTGACGGATGAAAGTCTTGAAGGTGTTTATATCGTAACAAACACTGGACCGCTTACATTTACGTACAAGCATCGTTCTACATCTGGTTCGTGTTCTGCTACCAGCGGAACGGCTTCAAAAATGAAGTCTGTAGCTAAGCTTGCTAGATGTATTGGTGGAAGCACTGATTACTTAAAGATCATGTCCGTTGGTTCGACAGCTCAAGAGGTTATAGATTACGCAGCAAACAACATGAATGATATCATTAGTATATCTAATAACACTGGTGGTATTACTTCTGCAAGTATTAGTGTAAACACTGAAAATTCTTCATCTTATTTAACTGGAAATATAATAAATTACACTACTACCAAGAGTTCTCGCAAAGTTGTGTTTACCACATCGGTGGTTGTCCCAAAAGGTAGTACTATTACGGTTTCAGGGGTTTCTGCGGATTACAATAAAACATACACAGTTTTAGATAGTATTACATCTGGCGGCGGAAGCTTAATAACCTGCCAGTCTGAGAAGTTTTCAAATGTAACATCTAGCAACGCCGTCGCTGGAACATATCTTGGAAGCTTACCATATATAATGTTATATGATGGAGCCAATAGTATTTCAACTAGCGATCTAACTTTAAATCCTCAGTTTAATTTAAAACAGTCTTGGGTGGATGCTCCAGAAATTGGTGAAGAAATTTGTATTGTAGCGGCAACTAAAAAACATTTATATTCACTATGGAACAGGTTAATTGTTAGTGGTATTAAAAATGTCGCTAGCATAGAAAACTCTAAATATAATGAAGAGTTACAAATATCTAGTCAGTTATTAGGTTCTTTGGGTTCTGTTGAAGTTATTGGCGGTACAGCAAATTCAAGCACAGTTGCTTTAATTGGTTCTGGAAAATTTCAAAACAACAGACTTGGACTTGTAAACATTCCTTATCAATTGCGAAAAGGTTTGGTACCTGGAAATTGGATATCTATGAGTCAGATAATCCAAGAAAAGAAAACAAATGGGTTTAGTGATAGTACGGTAATAGATGTTTCAACAACATCAACTATAGCAACAGTTACAATATCTAGCGGCTCTGGCCAATTCGTAACCAAAAGAAATATTTCAATTGATAGCACTACATTATTTAAAGTTGAAAGACACGGGAATTTTACAGCATTCATTAGAATAAACGGCACTTCCCCAGCACTATATACCGCTGGCGTTATTGAGGGTGACTGGGTAAGAATTGCTGGAGTACTACCTCAAACGTGGAGCGCTGCCAAATCATATGTAATTGGAAATAAAGTAAAATATGGAATTTCTCAACTTAGATACGTTAGTATTCAAAATGGAATAAATCAGCAGCCGGATGTATCACCAGCGTTTTGGAAACAATACAGTGATTATTCAACAAGCGTATCGTATTCAATTGGTGACTATACATTATATGGTGACAGGCTTTGGAAAGCTTTAGCAATTAACACACCAGCATCGCCAGTAACTCCTGGAACAGATGACACAGTTTGGCAAAAATTAGAGTTTGATGTTGGCAACTATGGAATTTACAGAATTGTTAGAACTTATGGTCAAGACGCTTTTTGGGTTGAAGGCAATTTAGTTGAAGAGGTAACCCAAATATTAGATCCAGCCGATATGACTTTCTATAGTTATGATTCAATTATGCCGGGCGATATTTTAGTTGTATCTGGTGACGTATTGGGTCAAAAGAATACAGGACAATATGAAGTTTTAAATGATGCAGTAGATGGTTCATCCTTATTCCCGCAATCTTCGGTTTTGTATACAAAAGCATTTGTTGAAAACGCTGCGTCAAAATCTTTAAGCAATAAAGTTGACCAATTCTTTTTTTTAGAAAAAAAACCAGTTAAGATGTATAAAAAGATTGTATCGGTTGGTCCAGCTGAAGGTGACTTAGCTAACATATTGGTTGATTCGCCAGAACTAATCACAAGATTATCTAGTTCAAATGGTGCATACTTGACAGCACTTAATAAGCTTAACTATGATACTAACATTCATCATGGTATTGATGGCTATCAGCATTACACTGGATTAATGCAAGAAGTCAATAAAGTAATCTACGGCGATCCAACATCTTCAATTCAATATCCTGGGGTGAAAGCTGCTGGAGCTAATGTTGATATTAAACCAGCCATTATTAAAAAGATTACAATGTCTGTTAGCGTTAGAATTAAAACTGACTTAAGCTATTCAGAAGTCCAAGACTCAGTAAAAGCTGCGATAGCTGGATATATTGCAACATTAGGGGTTGGTGAAAGCGTGTCTCTATCAGGGGTTATAGCTACTGCTACAAATCTCGAAGGGGTTGTATCTGTAGTTATAACAGATCCTACCTTTGCATTAGGTAGCGACCTTATTAAAGTAAATCCAGATGAAAAGGCTTTGGTTATAAATCCATCCACGGATATAACTGTTACCATAACAGGTACATAAAATGGATAATACTAAATTATTCAAACAGTATTTGTCCAACTTCTTAAATGGACCTAATATTGATGCTGTTCTTTATGCTTTTGGCGAAGCGTATAATATATTAGAAAAAAATGGCGTTGCAGTAACAGATCAGTTAACGATTTCAACAGCTTCTGATGTTTACCTAGATAACATATTAAGCGATTTAGGTATAACAAGGCCGCCAGAGCTTGGGATTTCAGATTACTACTTTAGAAAGATTGGTATTAACGTAACGGCGGCTAAACAAATATCTAGCGCACTGCATTCAATACTTGAAATCTTTTACGGGCCTGAGTATGTCAGGGGGAGTACAATTTCTACAAAGTATGAACCATATGACGTTTCGGGCGAACCAGATTTAAGTTTAATATTTGAAGACGGGGAAGTAAGAACTTTGGTTTTTAACTCATCAGGCTTTAGCAACGCCTTCCAAGCCTCGGCTCAAGAAATTGCTAACGTTATAAACGTTTGGATTAAGAACCAGGGTTTAACTGGATATGCTACAGTTGAGACCGATTTTGATACTGACCTTAAATATGTAAAACTGTTTGCTGGAGCAAAAGGTCCTTACAGCTTAATACAAGTTTGGGGTGGAAGAGCGCAATCGATATTAGAGTTCCCACAAATGCGTGATACTAAATTATCACCATTAAATACTACAACATGGCAAATAACAAAGCACGATGAAACTACTATTAGGTTTAGATGGGATGGCGGACCTAAACCAAAACTAGACGAAGTTCTAATTGATGATAGAGTTATGATTTATGGTTATCCGTTTCAAACTGCTAACTCAGAACTAAATGGAACTTTTACTGTAACAAACGTAAGCCCTCCTCAAACTATACCAAGCCCTGATTCTGGTTGGTTTGAAATAAAGACGGTTATACAAGATTTAAAAAACTCTTCTCCAAATGTTTATCCGCCAATAAATACTCCTGGAAATACATATAGTTATACTGTAAACCAAGTAGTTTATGATGATTTAAAATTCTTTTTAGCTAAAAAGAGTACGGCGCATTCTAGAAAGAGATACGCTTTGGCTTTTGAACCAGCCGCCAATCTTTTAAAAATGTACTTGCCCGCCACTACTACAATTTTAGAAAGAGATTTAATTGGCGCAGCGCATCTACATATGCTGTACAACTACAGCGATCTTGACGGAACTTTTGGCGATGCGTTAGATGACAACAAAAAAATAGAAATCATTAACGCATACTCATTTAGGTATCACCAAGCAAGATCTGATAACGAGGCCGATAGTGGAACAGTTACCCTACCTGGCCCCACAGTTTTAGATATAGATCAGATTTACAGAGAAAACAATTATGTAACTATAGTAACCAAAACGCCGCACGGACTTACTGGCGACAATGAATGGTTAAATGGTATAGATTACACCACAGGAGCCATCAAAATATATAATAACTTTAGTTGGTTAGCTTTGCAAAATAGCGGGCCTTCTTATGGTGGTTCAAAACAACCTGATTCAAATCCTTTCTACTGGCAGAAGCAAGATGTAGCTAAGAACTATTCGAGCGCAATTATAACCGTAAACGCAACTAATTTATTAATAGACGATCCCATCAATTCATTTTTAGGGCCATACACTTTTGACGCTGAAGCAAACTATACATTAGCAACTCCAACTGGACTTATTAGATCAAAAATACAAGCTGGCGATATTAAGACAAACATACTGGTAACTGGCAACTTTGCTCAATCAGAAGGCTACTTAATGTTTGATTTAAACACAGAGGCACAAGAAGGCCCTGTAAAATATTCGTACAGTCAGAAGCAAAAATCTAATGTTATCGCTAATATAATCAATATATCTAGAATTGGCAATAGCGTCACAGTAACCACATCAATACCTCATAATGCTGTTCCAGGCTCACAAGTGGTTATAGCTGGAACTACAACTTTTAACGGTACTTGGATAGTAACAAACGTGCCATCATCTAATGTATACGATTTTGTGCATACGTCATTTGGAAGCGCAATCGAAACAAGTGGTACCAGTACTACATTAATAGAAGATAATACGTATCAGATAACATTAGAATCTGGATATCAGTTTAAAAAGACTCACCATATAGTTTCTGATATAGATTTGCTATCAAGCCCGTTAACTTATACGCCAAGCATAGATGGCTCTGATTATACGGCATACTTAACAGGCTCTGCTGATGCTAGGATATACTGCGAAGATTTATTAAGGAAAATAATAGCTTGCGGCATTAAACTAGAAGTTATTGTTATTTACCCAAGCGACTTAGGTTTAAGTAACGAGGGCGATGGGACATCTGCTTATCAAGCAGCCCCAATATCCGAAGCGGCCACATACGTATGGGCATCTAGCGCAACTTAAAGGTTTTTATGATTAGTAGAATTATAACAGGTCCGTCATTAATAGTTAAGGTCAAGCCAGAAGACGGCTTTGAACAGATTGTTGGATATGCGACCGATTTACAGTTAAACGTATCACAAGGCCAAAAAGAGATTTTTGCAGTTGATAGTCCATTTCCATTTGAAATAGCTCAAGGCGCTTCACCATCTTTGATTCGTGGTACAATGGCTATTTATATTTTAAAAGGCACCAACTTAGAAAAGATAGGTTTAGTGCCTTATAGAAGCGATGACGCTAGAGAGATAATATCAACTAACTCAAAGTATATAGATATTAATATTTACGATAGAGCTTCTAGAACTTTGGTGTATGGTATCAAAAATTGCAAGGTGTCGTCTTACACTATTTCTGTATCAACTAGGAATGTTTTAAGGTGTTCATTAACATTTAGTGGTATATTATTAGAGCCAGGTTAAGGTATTGATATTGCTCTTTTTTTAATTATAACTTAATCTGATAATTAAACGTACAATTTATGTCAGTCAAACGAAGATTAAAATTTTACAGCGGTATTCGTCTTGATATACCACATATAAGATCTTTAGAATCATCTATATCTTATGATTTTGATTCAGCGTTACGTGGCGTTATTACTGGCATAACAAGTCCATATGTTGTTAGAGGATTTGATTTTGTAAACACTGTTGGATTGCAAGCTTCTAACTTTCAAATCCAAGCCGCTAACAGCGTTATCCTTCATAGTACTGCAAGTGAAAGCGGTACAATTTTACAAGTACCGTCAACTGAAGCTACTCAAACATTAAACGCATTAAATGATAAAGTTATTGGTTCGTTTCAAAATGGTGTACTTAACTATGTTGCCATTGATTATAGAAGAGTAACAGACGAAGAATCGATTGATCAAACTGCTGGTTGGTCACCATCTGAAAAGCTAGAGTTTCAAAGAACTGTTCCCATCTCGTCAGTTCTAGAATACAAGTTTGTTATTACTACTTCTGGGTTTGGCAATCTATTACCTTTATACATAGTTGGCGTTGATTCAAATGGATTCGTAACATTTGTAACAAACTCTAAGCCTTCATTGTTTAGACTGGGTTCTGGTGGAGCGAACCCAAATCCATTTAATTCGTTTTCTTATGGTAATCTAACTAATCCGCAATCTAGCAATAGAAGAGAATTTATTTATACTGGATCTAATACAACCAATCCAGTAAGCGCTGCACCTGGCGATGATGCCAATGCGTTTGATTATGGCGATTGGTCTATTCATTCATTAAAAGAGTGGATGGACGCAGTAATGACTAGATTCAAAGAACTGACTGGATCTGCTTACTGGTACGTTGATAGTAATTTGCCATCTGGTTCAGCAGGTTCTTTAAGTTTAGCCAATGTATGGTTTGATTCCGGTGCTGGTTCAGTAATGGCTGGTTCTGGTAACGTAGCTTACAATTATGTTCTACAAGCTGACCTAGCATCTGATTGGTCAACAGGGGTAATTCCTGGTGACTCTTATATTAAAGGTGCTATTTCGGGTGCAACTGCTACATTGAACAACGTTATCAATGACGCAACGTATAGTTATCTTTTAGTTACTGATGTAATCGGATCTTTTGATTACGGAACACCTGAGCCAATTGATAACAGAAGACTCTTTAGACATAATGCTAATTTATTTAATCTAACTACCTTTACTAGCGGTGGTACTAGATACGCACTTTACCAAAGAATACCAGTTTCCACTGCGACCACAGTAGCCGCTACTTTAGCATCCGGTCCTGGATCTGACGAATACACAGTTACTTCTGCTGGTCACGGATTAAACGATGGTGACATTGCGTGTATTATTGATGGAACAGATAAGAAAGTAGTTTACGTTCAAGGTGCGGCTTTAAATACCTTTACATTTAAAACTAAAAATTTAAATGGTGTAGCTGTTGGAGCAATTACATTAGCTAATGTAACATCCGAAGTAGACCAAAGCTCACACCCTTATAAATACAATTATGCTTCAGCAGCAAGCTTTGATTTAGCAGTAAAAGATGCAAATCCTGAAGATTATAACACTTTTTCTGTTAATGCTTCAGCTTATTCTCCAGTAGAATTTGTTTATTCAATCGGTTCAAGTTCTTTACCAGCTCCAATTGACGGTACTGGAGCTATTATTTTTGATGGTGTAGTAACCGATTCTAATGTTTCAGCTGTTGGTGATTTACCTTCAGGTGCTACATCAAATCCATATAATGGTCCAGTTAGCTGGAGCAGCGATATCTATATTAAAGGTATAGTGGGCAATAGATATTACAAAATTTCTTCAACGGCTACGGCTGATCCCGCTGGTACGGCAGATATCTATGGTTCTGGTACAGCTTATTTAGAAGATGGCGAAGCAGCTTATGTAGTTTTAGATAGAAACAAGCCAGTTAGTAGTAGCCAGTTATTTACTTCAGTTGCTGGCGGACCTGTTGTCGGTTCTTCTGCACCAGTTGATTCTAGCGGGAATCCATTAGTAGCTGGCGATTTCGTTAAGTTTGCAAATGAAAGTGATCAATATTGGTTGAAGATTGCTAGCGTTATTGGAAACACCATTAATTTAGTTAATGATAGCGGCGGGGCACCCACTACGTCTCAAAGACCCGCTAACAGTGGAGTCCTTTTATACTCAAAAGGTGATTACAGTACAGTTTATGTTGACCCACATTGGCAAGTTGACGCTTCAGCTGACATATACTGGTTAGCCGTTAGAAGAGATTTCGGTGGAGCTTCAAAAGTTTACTTTAGGTCATTAGAACTTCAACCTGGTGAAGAGCGAACAATTAACGATAACCAGCCAAACAATCTATTGATTTATACTGGTGCTGGCACGGAAGCTGCAACTTCCCCAAATTATACTCAAATTAACAATGGCCAATGGTCTAAAACCCAATCTTTAGAATTAGAAGCTTCGAGCGCAATTGATAGTTATAGCAGGCAGTTAAGTTTCTTGTCGCCCCCAGATTTAGGTTTCCAAAAAGAAGACAAGCTTGAAGACAGTTCGGGCAATTTTTATACAATTGAATCCATATTAACAAATAAATCTGTAATAGTTAAAGAAGACGTATCTGCATTAACAAACGGCGAAACCATTACATATTACAGAATCAATTATGCAATAAGCGAATCTGATAATTTAACACTGGCAATAAGAAAAGAAGATAGGGAATTAGCCAAAGTTAATACTGAATTATCCAGACCAGTTTACGATGAATCTGTTTATTTGCAAGTAATGCCTTTAACTTTAAATCCTGGACAAAGTTTAAAGTCTGGCAAACATGTATATATCGGTAGCCAAAGTGCCCCAACATCCTTGGCTTGGGTTCTTTATGGTTCTTCGTCAAGCTCCGAAACTATAGAAGGTTCTTCTACTACAATGCCAGGCGGCTCAGTATTTGGAGCAAGCACTGGTTTAGTGCATGTTTATAGTTCTGGCACAAACGGTGGATTTACCCATGGAACGACAGTTTATCAATCTGGCGTAGCTATCGGTACAATTAATAACGCTGGTAACCCAGATTTTACTTCTCCTCAAGTACTAGCTTCTGATGTAGTTGAACTTGTTTTGCCGCCAAATAGAAGGGCTCAAATTGTTAATGGTTCCACATATTTAACTTGGCCAACCAATTCGTCTTATAGCAAAGGCGATAACGTTCTTTCTGGCGAAGACTTATTAGTTATTGCAAACGATAGCGTCAGAGAAGCTAACATTGACTATACCGAAACTTTTGGTGGACCTAAAGCTAAAATCAGAATTGACAGAGATTTACCTTATAATACCAGAATTAGATTTAGAACTTTAAGCACTGTAGGTTCACCAGTACATTCAAGTGGTGCTGGGATTATTGATCTACAGTCTTCATATAATGCTGGTAATACAATTAACACATCGTTGTCTAATCCAGCAACTATTACAGCTACTGGCGCTGATACAGCACTTTCATTAACTGGAAACCTAGAAATTAACGGAAGCGGGGCTTCACCATTAAATGGTATTTTTGGTAGTTCGGATCAAAATTTTGTAATTGGTGACGAATCTAATAAACCAGCAGAATCATGGACCGCTAAAGAATCTATTAAGACTCATGCAAACTGGACTGGTTCAGCTTGGTCAAGCAAAACTGCAGTTCAAGTAACTACTAACAGTTCACCAGCTATTGTAACCGGTTCTGATGTAGCAGTTAATACTTCTAGTGCGTTAAGAGTATGCATGACCGCAGTAGGACGTTCAGATACAAACACTGGATATGCATCATATAGAGTTGAAGGTATGTTTAAACGTGAGGCTGGTAACTTAACAGCTATTGGTTCGCCCATTAGTACGATTATATGTCAAGACGGTGATGGAGCTTCAACATCATTTATATTTGGCGTTATGAATCCAGATACTGCTTTAGGTATTTTAATTGGTCATCCATCTGTTCAATTTAATTGGGCTGTAACGATTGAGTGGCAGATAGTTAGTAGTAGCGCATAGGTATTTTATGAGCCTGTTAAACAAAATAAAAGGTTTTATAAAATTATCAGAAGTGTCAACAGATAGTGCTAATACTTTACTTAACACTGCATCGAATGAAAGCGCAATTACTGTTTTTTCTCAATCGGTAAGCGCATTAGAAGATGCGCTTAGAAAACAAAGTGTATTAGTTACATCTACAGGAAATGTAACTTGGTCATTAAATAAAATCTCTTTAGATGTTGGGACAAATATAATAATAAAATTTTTACAAAACCCAAACGGACAGGTTGTTAATTTGGTGTTAAACTATAGTGATTTTTCCTCTGGAATTGATTTATTAAACGATGGTGATATTTTTTACGTGGAACTTAATAGAAACCTAATTTCATCCGGGACCATTCCTATTTATAATGGTGGAGTTAATATTGGTCAAAGAGCTTTAGTGGCTTCTTCGTTGCCAGCTATGACAAACAGCCAAACAGGACCTTTTCAAGGTACTATGTGTATACCTCTTGCTGTTAGGCAGGGTGTAAATCTTTGGTGGGTACCAAATCAGTTTTATTGGCCGCCCGGTAAAACTGAAATAATTGGTGCGATTGGTTCAACGCCACCAGTTCCTACTGGATCTATACTAAAATTTTCAGGTGATATAACAGATGTTCCAAGCGGGTATCTTCTTTGCGATGGAAGCCCTAAAGTTGCATCTCAGTTTCCAGCCTTAGCTCTTTTGTTTTGGCGACCATCTACTGGATCATATATTTACGGCGGAAGCACTGCACCGATTGGCACACAAACGCCGCCCGGTAGCTTTAATTTACCAGACCTGCGAGGTTTATTCGTGAAAGGTGCTGGAGTTCACGGCAGTTTGATTAACGGTAAACAGTACTCTGCTACTTTAGCTGCAAAAGATTCTGACAGAACTGCGGTAAATAATTTAGTTGTAGACCCAGGCGGTTCACACACCCATAGTTATGCTGATGATGGATTAGGTCCTAACGGAATACGTAATTGTGAAGCAGGATCTGACAGATCTGGGTGGCGTCACTATCCAGGCGGCGTCCCGTTAACCGATTTTGGGGGTGACCATTCTCACACTATCTCATCAGCCGAGCAGCAAACTCATCCAGCACATATGGGATTAAATTATATAGTAAGAGTATAAAATGGGTTTACTAGATAAATTAAAAGGATTTATTAAATTATCGGAAGTGTCTGTAGACAGCAAACATGTTCTCTTTGATACTCAATCAAGAGAGGATGCCGATACCGTAATTACCCAATCAAGTTTAGTTTTAGACGATACGTTAAAAAAACAAAGTTTGGTAGCTACTTCTACGGGGATTGTCACTTGGTCTCTAAATAGATTAACCTTAGATGCAAATACTAATATTATTATTAAAATTTTACAAAGTCAAACGGGTCAAGTTACAAATTTAGTATTAAATTATGCTGATTTTAATTCTGGGATACCGTTTTTAAATGACGGTGATATTTTATACATTGAATTAAACAGATCTGTTATTACAGGTACTACTGTAAATATTTACAATGGCGGAGTTAATGTAGGTCAAAGGGCCGTTGTCGCATCAAGCCTTCCTGCTTTAACAAATAATCAATCAGGTTCCTTCCAAGGTACCATATGTATACCTCTTGTTGTTAGGCAGGGTGTAAATCTTTGGTGGAATCCTAGCGGCTTTTATTGGGCACCAGGCACAAGTGGTATAATTGGCAGTATAGGTACTACCGATCCAATACCAACAGGCTCTATACTTACTTTTACAGGCGAAGAAACCAATGCGCCCGCCGGGTATCTTCTTTGCGATGGAAGTCCTAAAAGCGCAGCTTTATACCCCGCGCTGGCAACAATTTATTGGACGGGTACTGATTACATATATGGCGGTAGTGGGTTTACTCCAGGGCCTACACCAAACGGTAATTTCAACTTGCCAGACCTGCGAGGTTTATTCGTGAAAGGTGCTGGATCGCACGGTACTCTAATTAACGGTAAACAATACTCTGCTACTTTAGCTGCAAAAGATTCTGACAGAACTGCCCCAAATCAATTAACTACTTCAACTAATGGATTACATAGGCATAACCATTTTAATGATTACTCAGGAGTAACTGGCGGACTCGGTAGAGCAAGCGGTGGTGATACTATTGAAATGGGAGGAAGACAGGAAGTATGGGATCAACTTACGGCCAGGTCTGTCAGTACAGATCCAAACCATTCTCACACTATCTCATCAGCCGAGCAGCAAACTCATCCAGCACATATGGGATTAAATTATATAGTAAAGGCATAAAGGCGTAAAATGGGTTTACTAGATAAATTAAAAGGATTTATTAAATTATCGGAAGTGTCTTCCGATAATGCTTATCCGTTATTAAATACTGAGGTGCGAGAAAATGCCGATACCGTAATTAATCAAATAGTTACCGCAATGCAAGATACCTTAAGAAAACAAAGCTTGGTAGTAATGTCAACTGGGACCGTAACTTGGGATTTAAATAAAATAACTCCTGATTTTAATACTGATATTATCATTAAATTCATGCAAAATTCAAACGGTCAAGTAGTTAACTTAGTGTTAAACTATAGTGATTTTGCTGCTGGAGTAAATTTAGCAAACGACGGTGACATTTTTTATATTGAATTAAACAGAAACATATTAACTTCCGGTAACATAACTATTTACAATAGCGGGGGAACAGCAGGACAAAGGGCGGTTGTAGGTTCTGGAATGCCAATTTTAAAAAACGAACAAAACTCTTCCTTCCAGGGTACCATATGTATACCTATTGCAGTCCGGCAAGGAAACAACCTTTGGTGGAATCCTAGCGGCTTTTATTGGGCACCAGGCACAAGTGGTTTTTTAGGTAGCATTGGAACCACAGATATAGTTCCTTCTGGTGCTATAATTGCATTTAGTGGTAGTTCTCTTTCAATTCCAAGCGGGTATTCATTATGTGATGGAAGTCCTAAAAGCGCAGCTTTATACCCAGATTTAGCATCTCTGTACTGGGACGGAATAACTTATCTTTATGGAGGGTCTGGATTCGCACCTGGACCTACACCAAACGGTAATTTCAACTTGCCAGACCTGCAAGGTTTATTCGTGAAAGGTGCTGGAGTTCACGGCAGTTTGATTAACGGTAAACAGTACTCTGCTACTTTAGCTGCAAAAGATTCTGACAGAACTGCGGTAAATAATTTAACTATTGTTTCTGGAAACAATCATAGACATAGTCATTTTAGTGTTTTTACTAGAATCGGCAATTATATGTCTTCTGGAAACACCGGTGATAATTACGCGTTTTGGTATGGTGCCCCATTTACCCAAACGACACAAAATGGTTCTCACAATCATACATTTTCTAGTGGAATTTATACGCAAACTCATCCAGCACATATGGGATTAAATTATATTATTAAACTTTAAAACGATAGGATATTATATGGCAGAAGTTAAAACGGAAAAGATAAGACTTGGAACTGGGGACTTAACGATATCTCCATATTCTACGTTGACTTCAGGGGCTTCTTTGCCCAATAATGCCGATGGAACTGACGGTGACATTTACGTTAGGGTGTCTGGTATAAACTCTGAAATTTACATTAAAAAATCTGGCGTTTGGATTCCTGCGGGTTCTGGTAGCGCTGGCACTGGTGGCACTGGTGGTGATTACGGTTTAGATTCGCTAGTTTATAATGCTAGCTTTGCCGATGATTTTAGTTCTGCCACAAATTCAGCTACAGATGGAATACAAACCTCTATAACTAAAGCTACGCATAGCGGCGGTCAATATTATACTATAAGTTACGAAGCTTTTGACGGTGTAACCAAAACTATTAGCGCAATTGGAACTGCAGTAACATTATCTGCTGCACCAACTTTTACTGTTCAAACTGGCGACGTTATCATATACAACAATGAAGCTAGAAAAATTATAACTGTTACAAATCAACAATCTTTTACTATTGAAACGGGATTTTTAACTAACCCGACAAATGCCGAAGGAACTATATCGCAAGCAGTGCATACAATTGATATAAATAACTTTAATAACGGTGGAACAGAAGCTTCAATATCTCAAGTTTATACTGATCCAATAGGAGATCTGGTTTTAAACTATAACGATGCTACTTCTGGTAACATACCAGATACTACATCAAACCCAAAAGTTTCATTTACTGCGTCAGCTTCTGGAGTACCTTCAGATTACTCATTAGTAAGCAGTAGGTCTGGATTAACAGATACAAAACAAATAGTATCGTTGCCAACTGCTAATACAAGTTTATATATAAGATTTTTTGCTTCACCAAGCTTGATTGGTTCGGGCACTGTTAATTTATTGAGTTATGAAGCATTTTTTCATAATTCAGCTACAACAATTAGCGGTGGTTTTGCGTTAAATCAATCTTATTGTTTTACCGATACTTCAACTACCCCAATTAATTGCAGCCAGCCTACAGTAGCTTCTTCTAAAACTAGAATAACTGGCCTTCCTTCCTACACGATGGGCATTAATCCAGGCACGGTTAATGGTCAACTAGAAGTTTTCATTAATGGTCAAAAAATACCTAGATATGTAGCTGGTTCCACTAGTGCAAGTGATGCGTTTTATAACGAAATAACCAGCGACACCGTTGAATTAGATTCCGATTATAGCGGGTATAATTATTCTGTTGAAATTATAAGACCAGCAAACGTTATTGATATTGGAAATCAAGTTGTACAATTAATGAATCCTGTTGGTACGGTTTTAACTTATGCCGGGTCTTCTGTGCCAAGTGGGTATTTGTTGTGTCAAGGTCAAACTTTAAATTTAAATACAAATCCTGAATATTCTGCTCTTTATAATGTTATTCAAAATATTTATGGCGGCACCAATAGTACTGATTTTAAAGTACCGGATTGTCGTGGTATGTTTATTCGTGGTGCTGGTATTCATGGAACTGTTATTGGTGGTATAACACCTTCTGGCATTTTAGGGGTTGAGCAGGGCGATGCAATTAGAAATATTACAGGAACTTTTTTTGCTAATTTAAATAATACCGATCCCAACAATAATTCTGGGGCATTTTATCGTGCAGGTCTTAATACAGGATCATCAACGCATAGCGGCGGGCCAGAAACCTCAGATCGGATAGGATTTGATTCATCATTAGTTGTGCCAACAGCAACAGAAAATAGACCTGTTAATTTATCCTTAAACTACATCATTAAATACTAATTATGACCTTAGCACTACAAAAAACTAGCCCAGTAATTTCGTTAGCGGTAATAACCGCCGACCAGGCCCATATTATACGCTCCTGGTCAAGAGATCCTTATTATGAGGATTATTTTCGGCGTTACCCACCTGAATTTTTATGGGGCGATGATCAGGCCGTTGCAAACATGCACTGTGCTTCTTATTTTATACGTGTTGATGAGGTAATAGTAGGTATGTGTGCTTTAGCTTCGTTTGATCTTCAAAACAAATCCGTCGAGTATGGGTTATTAATGATAAAAACATGCCCCAATAAAATACAGGTTTTAGTGGAAGCAAGCCGACAAATTAAAGATTACGTTTTTGATTACATGGATTATACTCGAATTTGGACACGAACATTAACAAATAGACCCCACATCTCACGGCTTTTAAAGACATGGGGTTTTACGTTTGAGGGTGTTTCTCGGAAAAGTTTGTTTTGGAAAAATACATTTCACGACGAGTGCATGTTTAGTTTAGTTAGGGGGGATGAATAATGGGCCCAGCAATTTTTATACCTATGGCTATCGGGGCAGTTGTTAGAACTGGGGTCGGTATTGCTAAAGGGGAGAGTTTTGGTGATATCTTAAAGGGGGCGGCTATTAGTGCCGGTATTGGCGCGGTTACCGGCGGTATCGGAGCGGCTTTGAGTAGTGGTAGTTCAGTAGCAGTAAGTACAGCCGGGGCCGCTAAAACTGGTACAGCCGAGGCCGTAAAAGCGGGTGCAACTGAAGCTGTTTCTCAAGGTGTGGGACAAGCTGCCACGCAAGGTGCGGGAAAAATTGCAATGAATTATATTATTAAGTATTAGGTTTTTTTATGGCTAAAATTGTAGGAAAAAATACAGGTGATTTACCAGGAACAATAAAAGCATGGGGTAACGTTTCTTCTCCAAATGGTTACCTTGTTTGCGATGGTAGAAGTTTAAGCCAAACTCAATATGCTGCTTTATATCAAAAAATAGGTACGTCATTTGGTGACGGAACTACAGGAACTGTTTTTGGTACACCAGGCGGCTCTAGATTTAATTTACCTGACTTGAGGGGTAGATTTTTAAGGGGTGTTGACGCTTCGGCAGGAAATGACCCGGATACAGGGGCAAGAACTGCCATGGCGGCTGGTGGAAATACTGGTAACAATGTTGGCAGCATACAAGCAGATGCGTTTAAACTACATAAACATGGTATTCGTCTTAGTCATGAGACTGGTGGAGGACACGACTCTCATGGGTTTCCACAAGTAGACATGTCAGGCCCAATGGTGACCCATAGTGAAAATCAAGCTGATGCCAGTGAAAGCACATCGAGCGGGTCTGGAAATCCGTTGGTTAGTTCGGGAGGCAACGAATCCCGACCAAAAAATGCTTACGTAAACTATATAATTAAATATTAAGGTGTATTATGCCAGTTATTAAAATTATAAATAAAAAGGCCCAAATAAAACAGTTTACTGAAGCTGATACTTTAGAATCACCGGTAATAGCAAATAGAATAACTGCCTTATATGATGCTATCATAGGGTCTACTTTGCAAGTTAACAGTGGTGCAGCTACTCATACTACTTTTGCAGCTGCTTTTTCTAGTATTCCAGTGGGTGGTAAAATTTTAGTACTACGCGGCACTTATAATGAAGCTGTTACCATATCTGGAAATTATTTTATTGAAGGCCAAGGACATGGTACAAATATTAACGGTGTTTTTACTTTAAATGGTGGATCTAATTATAGCACAATAAAAAATTTAAGATTTATGTCTAATATAGTTATAAACTCAAATGGTAATTTTATTAAAGAATGCTTTCAAGGTACCAGCTTATCTATAACTGACAATGGTACAGCAAATTCTATAACAGTGGTGCAGGAGTAATTATGCCAAAAGTTTTTGATAGCTCATCTTCTGCAATAGGTGCTGTTCAGCCTGCCATGATTACTGAAGCCCAATTTCAAGATCAATTTGGAACTGGGTGGATTCTAGCTGATGGCAGATCGGTTACTGGCAGTAAATATACTTCTATAACTGGGAATACATCTGTTCCAGATCTTCGTGGCCAGGTTTTGAGAGGGAAAAACAATTCTAGGTCTGATGGCAACCAGGACCCAGCTGGAGAAAGGCCTTTGGGTAGTTTTCAAAATGATCAGTTTCAGGGGCACCGTCATACTCAGGCGACTCATGCTAATACCTCGCCTTATACAGAATTAGGAACCGGCTCTATGGGATTTGATTATGCTCCTTCTACCCCTGTAAGCGATCCAATTTCAGATACAGTTAATGGTACACCAAGAACTGGCATAGAAACGCGTGTTAAAAACGTCACCATAAATTACTTTATCAGGATTAATTAATCTTATAGTATATGATCTCAAAAGATGAAATTTTAATGGGTAGGGACAAAAAATATCCTAAAGAATATACCAAAGAGATTTCTGATAATATTGATAAATTGCTTAAAATAATGAACAAAGTACGCACGGCTTACGGAAAACCTATGATCGTTGAGTCTGGATGGCGGCCTGCTGAAATTAACGAAGGTACTTCAAATGCTGCTAAAAATTCAAATCATTTAAAAGGTCTTGCCGTAGACATTAGAGATACGGATGGCTCATTATGGAAGTGGGTTTTATTGAACCTTAACTTAATGAAAGAACTAGGAATTTACCTAGAAGATAAGAGATGGACTCCAATTTGGGTCCATTTTCAAATGGTACCGCCAAAGTCTAAAAAAAGAATTTATGTACCTTCGACCAAACCAGCCAAAGCAGATGATATCTGGGATGGCAAATACGATTTAAAATATAACTGACCATGTATAAAAGCATAGATAACTGCAGGGCCATTATTAGTAAATATACTGGCAGATATGGTAATCTATCAAAGTGCGAGGCCGAAGAACTACAAAAAGCATACGAAGATATAAAAGAGCTGCAGAACCAATGTTGCCATAATTTTAACGAATTTATCTGTTTTTCATCTAAAGTGATGCAATGCAAATATTGTATGCTTGAAATGGAAAAATACAAGTGAGGGGTATTATTCTTGATATTTTTATGTTAGAGGGTGGCTGGTCCGAATCAAAGTTCCCCGATTACCTCCATGCGAGCGAGGCGTGATGCTTCACGGGCCTCAGCCCTCGCATGAATTGCGTTTTTCACATCTTTAATTACTTTGGCCTGCAACTTCCTGTCCTTGGGCACAGGAAGGAACAGTTCATTTATTCGATTTCCAAGGGTGTCTATAATGTCTTGTGTGAACCTGTATGCCTGAATCTGCCTTTGAACAATACTACTAGATAGGATTGCAAGCAAGAGAAACGGGTTCTTTTTTAATTTCATTGATTATCTTTTACTTTCTGTACTGTTTTGAACAGCGTATTTATTTTTAATGATATAAAAGTGCCTTCTTTTTCGTTAATAAGTCTTACTTTTTTATTGTTATCGTACAGTTGAGCAAAAACATATTTATTTATTTTAATACGATTTTTTTGAGCTTCGTCTTCAAGCGGTTTGTTTTTTTCATTGTCCATTGTCATTTTCCTTTTATTGATGGTTATGCTTTAATATTAATTCAAGGCCCCTTAACGATCTTAACCCAATAGAACCAGGAACGGACGTCTAAGGACCTTTAGGCGCGTCTTCTGACCTATTTTCCGTTGCTGACCTACAATACTGTGCAGTATCTAATAAACGTGTTTCAATCTTTTTAATTAAATCTTTATTGGACATCTAATCCTCCTCAATAAATCTAAACTTTAGAGTTTTGTCGTATTCAAAATGGTTAAAGTTGTCCAGCCTTAATCTACCAGAGCTGTTACTTTTATTTATGTATTCAACTAAAACGCTTTTATTTATTGTATGATACCTCTCTTTAAATTCTGGCCAAAAAAACCAACCATCACTTTCTTTTAGGCCACAATACAAACTCCCGCATTCATATTTAACACTGGTAAACAAAGCATCAGTTTTCATCAATGATGAGCAGCTTGGACATTTCATATTAATAGTTCTTTCCTAAAACGTGCCCTATAAAAAACTTTATTTTTTTAAAAAAACCTGGATTGTTTCTGTCTTCATTATAGCCAATTAAACCAAATGGCCTATATGGATCGTAATTAATAAATTGAACAATCATGGCTGTTGTAAACGCTATGATAACCTGCAACGTCAATAGTAAAGCTATATCTTTTAATGTAATAGTAATAATCATATTTAGTCCTTTAGTAATAGACCGCTAAAAACAGCCGTAGCCTGGGAAGTACCAGTAAGCGGCTTACCGTTTTGATCTTCAACGCTGTCGCCTAAAGCCCAATTTGTTACGGCTGAGCCGTAATTTGAATGCTGCATTTTCTTGCCTCCTTTGTCTACGCTACCGACTACATGTAAATTTTTGTTAGGTTTAAGGCATGCTGGGAAGAAATTACATTTTTCATTTAAATTTGAATTACTGTTCCCTGCGGCCACCGCTACCTTAATGTTAGATCTAAGTGCCTTAGTGATCGCAAAATCTTCGTCTTTACTATATGATTCGCCGCCACCACTAAAATTTATCAGCGCGGCTTTTAGTTCTAAAGCATAATCAAGACCTTTTAGTTCGTTTTTTAAGTTACTGGATAAAAACATGCCACCACGGGAATAATACTTAACTGCCAAGATGCAATATTTTTTCTTATTAAACCTTTTAATGATCTGCCATGCAACATTGGTGCCATGACCATTATAGTCATATAACCCCTCCTCGGTATAGTCCCTGTGACCATTAACACACAGGTACGGAGTAATTTTGCTGTCTTTAAAATCTACTCCTGTATCTAAAACCACAACTGGTTTTCTTTTGTCCGTAAATTTTGACAGGTATAATATTTCTGTTGCCTGGCTAGAATCAAAAGCAAACGACAGGTTTGCCAGAATTAGACTTAAAAGTAATACTAGCTTAATGTTTCCCATTTTTAAGACCCTTCCTGAGTATGAATATATCATACAGCGACTTTTTAATAATTTCAAGTGGAAATGGCAGCGATTTTTTAAGTATGTTTACGATTTTATTAACTTTTTTAAGACTTCTTGACTCGACCTCAACAAACACTTTCTTGTCGTCAACTACTTGATATATGCTAACATTTGTATCAAAATTGTCTAAAAATAATACAGTATATCGTTTCTTTAGTTTTTTCGGCGGCTTACCGTATTCAGCACTCTTAAGTTTAATTGCTTGGTCAACATCAATAACGTCTAAGTCAATTTCAAGGCGGTCTAGGTTGCTGCCTTTGTCGCACTTTTTAACAGTCATCTGACCTTTACCTTTTTTACTTTTCTCCATTTGCCTAACGCGCACAAAATCAACCGCTATAGCTGGCCAGTAATAATCGGTTCTTTCGTCTGTAATAGTATGGATAGGTTTAAAAAGCTCTCTGCAAAAGTTGTCAATCTTTTTTAAACTGTTACACCCTTTAACTAAAAGCTTTATTTCTATTTCTCTATTCTTGTATCCCATTAACTATCTTCTCCAGCTCTGACATCATTGGTTTCAACTTTATTAGTTTTTTGTTTGTATCTGTCATTAGGGCGTTTAATTTTTTGTAATTAGATATTGCATTATTGTAGCTAATAGAGACTATATCGCTTTTAAGGCCATGAACGAAAGTTCTAGCTAACTCTATGTCTTGAATTAATTCTCCAATTTGTATAATTAGCTTATCCATAAATTAATCTAAATCGGCGGTTTCGTCAGTTTCACCAAAAACCTGCTTATCGCCTTTAAATAGCATATAAAAGTCGAAAGTGTTTGGATAATGCTTTAAAAGTGACCTAGCTCGTTTTCTAATGGCCATAGGAACCCTTGGAGTCTTCTTGGGGTCCATGAGGTCCAATAAAAGCATCTTAGTGTTTAGAACAGCGTTTGTTCTTTCATTTGGTAAAGTCATAATTTCACCTATACAGTCTGGTATAATTATTGCATAATCAATAGTTATTGTACATATTAATTATTTTTTAACTTAACTTTTTGATTTTTATTGTTTTTTTAACAATTATTTATTCTTATAGTTTATTTTACAAAGGTAAAAACCATCCACCCTTTGGTTTTGTTTTGGTTCTGGTTGATTTTAAAATTCGCCTTGCTTCCTGAATGGAGCAGCCATGCCTTTTGCGTATTTATATGGATGCCGCCTATGTCTTTTATACCCTCTTCCTTTTTAAAATTATAAACTTGTAACCTTGTTTTTTAGGTTTTTACTCATCAGCTGTTTTTATATAGTTTTCTAGTTGAGCTAACTTCGGGGGTAGCATTTACATTAGCATCAAAAGCTTTTACAGTAGATACGTTTTTAAGTTTATCAGTGAAACTAAAGTTTACCCCCGCATGATCTGGTGACCAATCAATATCGATTGATTCACTGGTGGTGTTCGTTTTGATATGTTCTAATACAAGCTCTAAGTCTTTTAATTTAACTTTCATGTTTACATCCTATTTATTAGTATTATGTATTTTAAGTATTGCGCCATTAAAACCTTTTTTATTCATTGTAGACAAGTATCCTGCAGGTTGATACACTATTTCGATTCGTTTCATTTTTTTTCTCTATCAGTCATTATGTAATAAGTCTTCGCCATCATCCATTCTAAAATCTGGGTAATTAGCATCTTTCATTTCCTGAACCAACCCTTTAAGGGATTCTGGACTTGCTACAGGCTGTTCTTCTGTTTGAACAACATTATTTTTCCTGTATTTCATCACGTCCACAGGAGAAAACTTCTGCAAAGATTCCACATCTGAAATCTTATTAGCTGCGGCATAGGCATCGGCTTCTTTAGAAGATTTGGTATATACTGAACCACATTTTAAACCTAAGCCATGAGTTCTACATTGTTCAAGTTTAGTTTCAGATACAAAAGAGTTACCAGTTTGAGAAAGCCTGCTTTTTGATATGTAGAACTTAATGATTTTACTTTCTTTATTATCAACCGATCTATTAATTGTAATAACGTTATCAGCACCTTGGACAATGTTATATGCTTCTGCCACGTCTTCCATCTCTAACATTCTATCTAAATCTCCACGATTGATTTTAGCCCCTTCCCTATTAGCTTGTACTGGAAATAGGCCGTGGAAATTATAATGCTTAGTAGTGGTATAGAATTGGTCGTAAACAAAACTACGCTCTTCCCATACTGAGGATGGTTTATTTGAAAAGTGTCTCGAGCGCAATTTAGCTGGGTAGTCAACTACTAATAGGTCGTACCCCGTACCAATCTGAGAAATAAGCTTTTCTTGGCGTTTTTCAATAATAGCTATTACGTTTTCCACATACATCTCACTAGGTTTTGTGTGCGGGATATACGTTAAAAACTCGTTAAATTGATGTGAAGCTACTTCTAGTTTCTTTTGAAGTTCAACATCATGAGAAACCCTAGAAAGGTCTATACCGCTAACAGCGCAGAAGTTCTCGAAGAATCTAGTCTTAATATCATCGGCCTTTTGCTCATGGGTAATCAATAACACCCTTTTACCCATTTTGATATTGGCACTAATAATACTTAAAACGGCACTCGTTTTACCTGAGTTAGATGCCCCAATAAGAACGGTGCAATCACCTTTAGATAATCCACCCGAAGTAAGCTGAACAATGTCATTGGCATCATTAATAGATGCATTCTTGGGTATTTTAGAAGAGCCTGGGATTAGTAGGTCGTCAAACAGTGGGTGACCTATTGTGACGCAATCTTTAAGCCTATCTACACGCTTTTCAAAAAATGATATAGGGTCTAAGAAGCTGATGGTATCATCTGGATTAAAAGATGTATTATTAAGCTCTCTAAGGTTTTTCTGAAGAATATCCGAAGCTGCTTGATAATCATGTTTATTAAATAAAGATTCTCCAGTAAGTAACAAATTCTTTAACTTAATAATCTTAATCCAGGTGGTTAAATCTAGGCACATTAAGTCTAGACCAACCTGATTTGTAGCTGCTAAACATTTATCAATATGAAAAAAATACTTCTGCTGAGTCCTGACATCTGGATGGAGCCTAACAAACTGCTGTTTCAGCTCCTCTGGTTTAATAAGCCTTTTAACTTCAAGCCTATCATACAGATCATACAGTACTTTAGCCGATGCCTGAGTATCTGGATGTTGAAACCATCGAGAATTGATATATGTCCTACAGTTTAAGAAAAACGAGTATTCTTTAAGACAATACCCAATAATAGCGTCCTGCCAGATTTCTGAAAACTTTAAAACTACTTCTTCCATGCACTTCTTTCAATAATTTGATATTCAAATTTAGCATTTACATAAACATTAGCCATAATATTTACTCTTTATTTGAAACACCCGCATCGTTCTTTTTTGATTCAGCATCTGATTTTAACATGGAATAAGTTTTTTTGTTACAAATTCTGCATTTAACGGGGTATTTTGGTGGAAATGTAGATATAACTGGTTCATCTTTTATAAGTTCGTAATAACCTCCGCACACACAATGGTCAACGTATTCATAAGTGCTTTGCATTTTAACCCAATCAAACCCCATAATTCCTCCTAATAAGTAAAATTAGAAAAATCAAAATCCATTTTTTTTGATTCGTTTTTTAACCATTCCGCATAGTTAATATTATATTTTTTGCATATGTTTCTAGCTTTTTTACGTACATCACTAGATACATATTTAGTAGTAGCATAATAACACAAATCTTTCTCATATTTTAAAGGATTTTCGTAAAATTTATTTTTAAGCATTCTAGGTATTAAAGTTTTGTTTTTATTACGTTTTTTTATAAAATTATCGTTTTTAATGTCTTCTAGGTCTACAGAGCTTGATTCAAAGTCCTGTGCAAACTCTTTTTTTAAAATTTGCGAAGCTGGGTCAATGCTTACAACAGAAACATCGCTAACATTAAATTTCTTGGCTACCCATTTAGTAAAATTAATCATACGTTGATTTACGTATCTAATCATTATTAAATAGTCTTTTTTAGTTCTAGTCTTAATTTTGCAGTGTGACCAATATACAATGGCATAAACCTTAATAATGCTGTTAATATCTTCTATTTCAAAACCGTTCATGGTAAACAGCCGTTTTGACCTAAGAAAATGCTTTTTGGTTAAATAAGATACGATTTTGTTGAAATTTTGATCTTTAAACAAAGATGGATCAGTTTTTTTAAGATATTTTTGTAGTATATTACTTCGTAAGTATACGTTTTCAAAATTGTTTTTAATAGAATTTCTTTTCTTGATGTTTTTCATTTCAGTCTTTCAAGTACAGCACAGTGCTTAAATGATTTAATTGTCTTGCGTTTTTAAAAGCTTCCAAACATTCCTCAAATGAGCATTCACCAAAGTCAGCCTTTTTGTTTTGCGACGTACATCTTTCTTTGGCCGATTGAGGGACGTCAATTTTGTAAACTGGTACCTGTAGTTTAGATTGAAGCTTTCGCATTTCTGGAGCTGCGTCATCATCTAATGCAAGATAGACCTTTTTAGGCCTTCTTTCCATTATAAGCTCAATTTGCTTTTCGCTTATAATTTTACCCATAGTAGCTACGGAATTTCCACATAAATCAAATTTAATCGCATCTATCGGACCTTCAGCAACAATTATAAAATCATCTTCTTTAACGTTATCAATAAACATTATGGAAGACGCCCTTTGAAACCCTGTATTGTTTAACATTTTGGGCCGCACGTTACTGTTTATAGTACGGGCTTGCCATCCTATGCATACGTCCCCCCTATAAATAGGGAAAATAATACGTTCGTTTATATAGTTAAACCAAATTCTATATTTTTTTGCTATTGATTTAGGAATACCTCTGGATTCTAAATAAAGAACTCCTGGAGCAGATGCATTACTATCAAGGGTTTCTGTAAAAGCTAAGGGCCATTCTACAGGGTATATATTTTCTTCATTCTTTGTATTATTAGGTATTTGGTCATTTAATTCTAATTTAAGCTGTACTTCTTCTCCATATTCCTCTTCATTATCATTATAAAGCATGTCCATCGCAGCGTTGGCGCTTATTTTGGCCGTCCTCATGAGCCATTGATAAAACGGCCTGGGTCCTTTAAATTCGCATGAACCTCTATAACATATGGCGTATCCATTAGTTTTCAATATAGAAAACTTGTCAGACTGATTACAGTCTGGACATGTTGTATAAATAGTTCTAGATTTTTCTTTAAAATCAAGACCTTGCTCGGATATTACTTGTTTAATTCTTTCGGGAGTAAGCCTGTTCATACTATTTTAACAATAAATACAATAATTTAATTGTATAAAATGACATATAACCCAAAATTGCAAAGCCAGCCAAATTAGCAATGCATAAAAGCGTAATTAGTAAAAAAAGTACCATATTGCCTCCTGTACTGGTCAAATAGATAGTACCATATTTTTTTACAAAACAATACTTTTTAAAAATATTTGCAATATATGTTAGCTACCTGTAAAATAATAAACATGTTGCATCAATTAATATCTACCATTTGCGGAATAGCTCTTTATACTCATGCAAATGCTTGTTCTATAACCTTAAAACAAGCAACCATAGAAACAAACCAAATGATAGACAGTAAAGTTCAAACTTTTAAAAGCAAGTTAGAGAATACGGAGCTTATTAAATCGTTTAGAAATGACTACACAGCTACAGTTTTTTATCTGGTCACAATAGCTTACAAACAGGAACTAGTTTTCAATTACGACACTTTTTCTTTTAGAGTAAGGCCTAATAATTTTATAGCTGGTGTACGATGGACGTTTTAATGGTTGAAGTTTTAATAGCGATTGTTTTAACTTGGTGTTTTGTTGTTGTGTTTTTTGTTAATTAAAAATTGGTTTTTAAATTTTTATTTCTTTGATTTTCTACTATTGAAGTTATATTAAAAAGTATTTTATCTTTTTTGTCTGCGTTTTTTTCTTTTTCCCATTCAGTTATTAGTTTAAAAAGAACATCTCTTTTGTCTCCAGATAGTTCGATGGAAGATGCGTACTTTGCAATATACAGTGCTATGGAAATAGGTATACCGTCACTAATCATTTTTGATGCTATCATGTTAGCTCTTTGAACAATTTTAATTTCTAAATAAGAATTGGACATGTTTATTTCTTCGATATACTGCATTTGCTACATTGTTCGTAAGAATCTTGAAGTCCATGAACAATTTCGTATTCATGCTCGCACGACCCTTCTAAAAAACCATTTAAATATCCAAGTTCGTATTTAAATCTGACAGCTTCTGCATCTGTTAATAAGGCTGTTTGTTTTGAGCCACTTCTGTCTTGGTACTTAATTGCAACAGCTTGATAGTTAACATCAGGTTCGTTACTTTTAATAATTTCAGGGTTAATAAGTTCTACAACATGGTCGTTTTCAATTTTAAGCAAGATGATTCGTTTGTTTAACCCAGCTTTTGGGGCAGACAGGCTTGAACCTC
>Ga0194131_10000426_pt1 | contig 71008 bp, 64 predicted proteins | sample TA2KigO120mmetaG_FD_148631 | JGI IMG/M metagenome (GOLD analysis project Ga0194131, IMG submission 148631) | Freshwater microbial communities from Lake Tanganyika, Tanzania - TA2015053 Kigoma Offshore 120m | ecosystem: Environmental > Aquatic > Freshwater > Lake | place: Tanzania: Lake... | reverse complement strand
TCTAGAAAACGCCCGTCATTGAGCAGCCGCTCACTCTTCAGGGCGGCAAGGGTGTCATCGACGACCGCAGCCGAGTGCCCCTTGGCCAGCAGCTTGTCGCGCAACTCGAAGGAAGCGAAGTCGCGGCGGCCGAGCAGCAGAAGCGCCGCTCGGCGCGCCGACTCGAGGGGGTCAGACTCTGTCGCCAAGCTTACTCGGCGGCTTCAGCCGCGCCGCGTGGGGGCTTGACCACCAGCAACTTGGTGCGAACCTGGTCTTCAATCTCGCGGGCCATCTTGGCGTTGTTCTTGAGGAACTCGCGAACGTTTTCCTTGCCCTGGCCGATGCGCTCACCCTTGTAGGAGTACCAAGCGCCCGACTTTTCGATGATGTTCTGTGCGGCGCCGAGTTCGATGATCTCGCCTTCGCGCGAAATACCCTCGCCGTACATGATTTCGAACTCGGCCTCGCGGAACGGCGGGGCGACCTTGTTCTTGACCACCTTGACGCGGGTCTGGTTGCCGACCACTTCTTCGCCGTTCTTGATGGCGCCGATGCGGCGGATGTCGAGACGCACCGACGAGTAGAACTTGAGCGCGTTGCCGCCGGTGGTGGTTTCGGGGTTGCCGAACATCACGCCGATCTTGAGGCGGATTTGGTTGATGAAGATGACGATGGCGTTTGAACGCTTGATGTTGCCGGTGAGCTTGCGCAGCGCCTGCGACATGAGACGCGCATGCAGACCGACTTGCAGTTCGCCCATCTCGCCTTCGATTTCGGCCTTGGGGGTCAGTGCGGCGACAGAGTCGACAACGACGATGTCGACAGCGCCTGAACGCACCAGCATGTCGGTGATTTCGAGTGCCTGCTCGCCGGTGTCGGGCTGCGAGACCAGTAGATCGTTGACGTTGACACCAAGCTTTTCGGCGTAGACAGGATCGAGGGCGTGCTCGGCGTCAACGAAGGCTGCGGTGCCGCCATTGCGCTGGATCTCGGCGATGACCTCAAGCGTGAGAGTGGTTTTGCCCGAGGACTCGGGGCCGTAGATCTCGACGACGCGGCCGCGCGGCAAGCCACCGATGCCGAGCGCGATGTCGAGGCCCAGCGACCCCGTCGAAACGGCTTCGACGTCGTATGCGGCAGAGGCGTCGCCCAGACGCATGACCGACCCTTTGCCAAATTGCTTTTCGATTTGGCCGAGGGTGGTGGAAAGGGCTTTCTTGCGGTTGTCGTCCATGAATCCCCCACAAAGGAAAAGGAAAAAAAGATGAAGCGGAGAGCGCGAAAATTATCCCACAGCAAGCGCCGCGGGGAACGCTGAAAAACAAGGGAAATACGTTTATTTCACGACGCGTTCACGCGGTATACAGGGGCGCGCTTTTGGCACTACTGTATAAACCGCGCAGCGCGAAGATGACGGCCTTGCGGCGAACGTCATGACGGCCGCCGCGAAAGCGGCGCACCACGGTCTGCAGATGCACGCCACGACCTTGTCGACGTGCGAACGCAAACCACACCGTACCTACGGGCTTGCCGGGTGTCGCACCACCCGGACCCGCAATACCGCTGATCGCAATGGCATGCCGCGCACCACTGCGTCGCAGAGCGCCGCGCGCAAGTTCGGTAACCACCGCCGCACTGACTGCGCCTTGTTGACGCAGGGTCGCTGCGCGCACGCCGAGATCGCGCTGCTTGGACTCGTTGCCGTAACACACCCAACCGGTCACGAACCATTTGGAACTGCCGGGAAGATCAGTCAGGCATTTTGCCAGCCAACCACCGGTGCACGATTCGGCGGTGGCCACCGTCTGCCCGGTCGCAGCGAGGCGCTTCGCCAATCGGCGAATGTCACGTTCGATGATGCTTACCCCTGCTTAGGCGTCGAGGTCTCGGCAGGCGGGCGCTTCTTGAAAACGATCTTGCGGATGAATACCGCGCCCTGCTCGTCACGCCCCAGCACGATGTCGGCATCGCGGTCCTTCACGCTGCGCACCGCCGCGAGTCGTCGCTCCACCCGCGGCGGAATTTGATTGGGTGAAACCGCCGAGTAGAACTCGACCTCGACCGCTTGCTCACCCGCCTTGCCGAGCTGCTCGTTGAGATCGTCATCGAAAGCCTGCAGGTCGATGAAACTGACTGCGATCGCGGCAGGGGTGACGGGCGCAGGGGCTGCATCTGCAGCGGGGACGGCGCCTGCAGCGGGGGCGGCGTGTGCAGCGGGGACGGGCACAGGTACCGGTCCCGCAGCAGCGGTTTGCGCCGGCGCTGCGACCGTGAGTCCTGCGCCGAATGCCACGGATGCCATCACCGCGATCAAAAAATACGCTCGGTAGTTCGCGCTCATATTCGCCTCCCCGGATAGCTGGATAGCCCTGACGCCGCTCGCCTGTTTTAGCCGCCTGATCCCGGCGCCGTCAACGGTTGCTGGGCCCGCTCGGCAAGCCGGGTTGGTGAGCCGCTGCCGAGGGACGGTAAACTCGCCGCCCCGACGCCGCTGCGCGGCCCCGTAAGGCAGACGATGAACTCAGCTTCCGACCACACGCCTGTCATGCAGCAATATTTGCGACTGAAGGCGCAGCATCCCGATGCCCTGCTCTTTTATCGGATGGGCGATTTCTATGAACTCTTTTACGACGATGCGCGACGCGCCGCGCAACTGCTCGACATCACACTGACTGCGCGCGGCCAGTCCGCGGGCGCTCCGATTCCGATGGCGGGCGTGCCGTTTCATGCCGCTGACAATTATTTGGCGCGCCTCGTCCGCAAGGGCGAGTCGGTGGCTATTTGCGAGCAAATCGGTGATCCGGCGAAAGCCAAGGGACCGGTGGAGCGCGCGGTGGTCAGGGTGGTCACGCCCGGCACCGTCACGGATGCCGCGCTGCTCGATGAGCGTCGCGAAACCTTGCTGGCGGCCGTTCTGCCGTTGAGTGCCGATGGCCCTCGGGCGCTCGAGACACGCTTTGGTCTTGCCTGGCTCGATCTGGGTGCAGGACGTTTCTCGGTACTCGAGACCAGCGGCGCGCAGACCCTCGCCGCCGAACTCGAACGTCTGCAACCTGCCGAAGTGTTGATGCCCGAAGGCTTGCTGCTGGCGCTCGAGCAAGCCTCGATGGATTCGCCTGCGGCAAGCGGACTAGCCGCGGCGCTGCCCGCGCGTCGGCGGCGCTCGCGGCCCCCTTGGCACTTCGAAGAAGAGTCGGCGCTGCGCACGCTTACCGAGCAGCTCGGCACACTCGACCTGCGTGGCTTCGGTGTCGAACGCCTGCCGCTGGCCATCGGTGCCGCGGGTGCGCTGTTGCAGTTCGTGCGCGAGACGCAGCGCACCGCGCTGCCGCATCTGCGTGCGTTGCGCGTGGAAGAGCGTGATACGACGCTACAACTCGATGCGGCAACGCGGCGCAACCTCGAGATCGACTCCAGCCCGAGCGGCCGCGAGGATGCCACGCTGGTCGCCCTGCTCGACACCACGGTCACGGCTATGGGCGCTCGCGCCCTGCGCCGGCTCGTCAATCGACCCATCACCGACCACAAAGAATTACGCGGTCGGCATATTGCTGTCGGCGAACTGATCGCCGACCAAAGATATCGGGCGCTGCGCGAGGCGCTACAACCGATCGGCGATATCGAGCGAATTCTGGCGCGGGTCGCCTTGCGCTCGGCAAGGCCACGCGACCTGACGGGCCTGCGGCTCTCGCTCGCCGCACTGCCTGCGCTGCGCGCGCTGCTGGCTACCCTCGAATCACCGCTGCTTGCTGCCCTCGGCGAGCAGGTGCTGGCGCATGCGGACGAACTCGCGTTGCTGCAGCGGGCGATTGCGAGCGAGCCGTCGGCCATGGTGCGTGACGGCGATGTCATCGCTAGCGGCTTCGACGTCGAGCTCGATGAGCTGCGTCGAATTTCGACCGATACCGATACTTTCCTGCTCGAACTCGAGGCCCGCGAACGCACGCGAACCGGGCTCCCGCAGCTGAAGCTCGGCTACAACCGCGTACAGGGCTTTTTTATTGAAATCGCGCGCAGCCAAGCCAAGAACGTCCCGGCGGATTACATTCGGCGACAAACGGTCAAAAATGCCGAGCGTTTCATCACCGCCGAACTCAAGAGCTTCGAGGACAAAGTTCTCGGCGCGCGCGGCAAGTCGCTGGCTCGCGAAAAAGAACTATACGAGGGCGTGCTCGAGCAGCTTTGTGCGCAGCTCGCGCCATTGCAGTCCACGGCAGCGGCGATCGCCGAACTCGATGCCATCGGCGCCTTGGCCGAACGCGCGGTGAGCCTGCGCTGGTCGGCGCCCACGCTGACGCCACAACCCGCGCTGCGCATCAGCGCTGGGCGTCATCCGGTCGTCGAGCGGTTTTTGCAGGAACCCTTCGTTCCGAATGATATTGCGCTCGATGCCGCGACCCGGATGCTGGTCATCACCGGTCCCAACATGGGCGGTAAAAGCACCTACATGCGCCAAGTTGCCTTGATCACGCTGCTGGCGCATATCGGCAGTTACGTCCCGGCTGAGTCGGCGGTGATCGGGTCGATCGACCGGATTTTCACGCGCATCGGTTCAGGCGATGATCTCGCGGGCGGGCGCTCGACGTTCATGGTCGAAATGACCGAGGCCGCGAATATTCTGCACAACGCGACCACGCGAAGTCTGGTGCTGATGGACGAGATTGGTCGCGGCACGAGCACGTTCGACGGGCTGTCACTGGCGTGGGCGACGGCGCGACATCTGGCAAGCAGAGTGAGCGCATTTACTTTGTTCGCAACCCATTACTTTGAACTGACGGGTCTCGCCGCAGAACTTCCCGGCGTACTCAATGTGCACCTCGACGCGACCGAGCATCGTCAAGGCATCGTCTTCATGCATGCCGTCAAACCGGGGCCGGCCAGCAAAAGCTATGGACTCGCGGTGGCGAAACTTGCCGGGATGCCGTGCGAGGTGCTCGCCGAGGCCCGTCGATATCTCGCTGCCTTGGAGGCGCAGGCCGCGCTGGGCGGCCAGTCCTCGGGCCCGCAGGGAAATCTGCTTTTCGGCGCGCCGATCGACGGCACCCCCAGCGAAGAGGAATCAGAGCCCGACGTTGCCGACAAAAACGAAACTGTCGCTGCTGCGATCGCCGCCATCAATCCGGATTCTTTGAGCCCCCGCGAGGCGCTCGACAAAATCTATCAGCTGAAGTCCTTGCTCGATAAGTAAATCACTGATTGGTCGCCTGCGGCGGCTGGCGCGCGCGGATATGCAACTCGCGCAACTGACGCTCGGTGACTTCCGTCGGCGCGTCGGTGAGCGGGCAAGCAGCCGTCTGCGTTTTGGGGAATGCAATGACGTCGCGGATGCTGTCGGCGCCCGACATCAGCATGGCGAGTCGGTCGAGACCGAAGGCGATACCGCCATGCGGCGGCGCCCCGTACTTGAGGGCATCGAGCAAAAAGCCGAACTTGCGCCGGGCTTCTTCGGTTTCGATGCCGAGCAGATCGAATACGGTCGACTGCAAATCCTGACGGAAGATGCGCACCGAGCCACCGCCGATCTCGGAGCCATTGAGCACCATGTCATAGGCTTTGGCGAGGGCGTTGCCCGGGTCGGCCTTGAGTGCTTCGGGGTCGAGATTCTTTGGTGAGGTGAACGGGTGATGCATGGCCACCCAGCGCTTATCGTCGGCATCGAACTCGAACATGGGGAAGTCGATCACCCACAACGGGGCCCAGGCGCCCGTCAGCAACTTCAGGTCATGACCGATCCGCAGGCGCAGCGCGCCCATCGAGTCGTTGACTACTTTGGCGCTGTCGGAACCAAAGAAAATGAGGTCGTCGTTCTGTGCGCCGCTGCGCGCGAGGATCCTAGCCACGGCCTCGTCGGACAGGAACTTGATGATCGGCGACTGCAGGCCCTCGCAGCCCTTGGCGATTTCATTGACCTTGATGTACGCCAGCCCGCGCGCACCGTATCGCGCCACATAGGCCGTGTAATCGTCGATTTCTTTGCGGGTCAGCTTGCCGCCCGCAGGCACACGCAGCGCGACCACTCGACCGTTCGGGTCTTTCGCGGGCCCGGCGAATACTTTAAAATCGCAGGTCGCGACCAGATCGGCGACATCGACGAGTTCGAGCGGGATACGCAGATCGGGCTTGTCGCTCGCGTAGCGGCGCATGGCCTCCGCATAGGTCATGCGCGGAAAGGGCTCCGGCAGCTCGACATTGCCGACGGTCTTGAAGATATGGCGGATCAGACCTTCCATGATCGACATGATCTCGTCCTGCGACAGGAACGAGGTTTCGATATCGAGCTGGGTGAAGTCGGGCTGGCGATCGGCACGCAGATCCTCGTCGCGGAAACAGCGCACGATCTGGTAGTAACGATCGAAGCCCGCGACCATCAGCAACTGCTTGAAGATCTGCGGCGACTGCGGCAAGGCAAAGAATTTACCGGCGTGCGTGCGCGACGGCACGAGATAGTCGCGCGCACCTTCGGGCGTGGCCTTGGTCAGCATCGGCGTTTCGATGTCGACGAAGCCCGCGTCATCGAGGTAATTGCGCATCGCGCGCGTAATTTGATGACGCTGCCGCAGGCGCTGACTCATGACGTCGCGACGCAGATCGAGGTAGCGATACTTCAATCGCACTTCCTCAGACACATTCTCGTCGAGCTGGAACGGCAAGGACTCCGAGCGGTTCAAAAGTTCGATGCGCCGCGCGAGCATCTCGACTTTGCCCGAGGCGAGGTTCGCATTGGTCGTGCCGTCGGGGCGCGGACGCACCGAACCGGTGATGCTGACGACGTATTCGTTGCGCAGTTTCTCGGCCTCGGCGAAGACTTCGGCGGCGTCGGGGTCACAGACCACCTGCAGTAGCCCCTCGCGATCGCGCAGGTCCACGAAGATGACGCCGCCGTGATCACGACGCCGATGAACCCAGCCTGCAACCGTGACGGTGCTGCCGATGAGGGTCTCGTTGACCTGTCCGCAGTAATGTGTGCGCATAAGGGGCCGGGATGTTACAAACTCGGCCGTCCCGCCGCCACTCTCGTGCAGTGTCAAATGGTCGCCGGCCTGTCGGTCGAGCGCCGCAGCACGTACAAGCCGCCAAAACTGCCGACATTGATGCGCAGATCGTCATCGAGATAAACGACGTCCGAGTGCAGCCGGGGCGGCGTGAGTTCGTGGATCAGGGATATGTCGGCGGGCAGCTCCAGGGCCGCCCGCAAGTCGGCTTCGGTAACCCCGGGAGCCGGGCGCAGTTCGACACGGTAAAAATCGACCGCAAACCGCTGCCGATTGTCGGCCTCCTCGCGGTAGCGGCCATGCATGATGATCAGCCCGCGAGTCCGACCATCCATCGCCACGAAGTCGATGACGTTATTGTAGGCGGCCCCGGTACGGGAGATTTCTTGGCAGATCCGCTCGATGCGCACCGGTATTGGCGGCAACAGATTGAAGCTCTGAATCTTGAGGTTGGACTCGTGCACTTTCGCCTTGAAGGCCGAGTGCCGAGCGCCAAAGTGCGCAAAAAGAGTTTCCCAGCGCCCCTCGACGCGCTCTTGAGCGTTCATGGGCGCGGCAATCGGCGTGAGCGGTTTGAGCGCCTCGACCAGTCGACCGAGCTCGGCGAAGGCCTCTTCGCTGTAGCCGCCGGCGCCGCCCTGAACCTCGCCCTGTGGCGAATCGTGCAGATCGATGTGACTCAGTAATCGCGCTCGCGCGTCGGCGCGGGCGGCTGTGGAAGTGTGTTCGAGGTCATCGCTGCTCATGTGCTGTGTAGATACCACGATCGGTCGAGATCCGTCACCTCGGCCGAGAACCGATCGCACTCCTGACGCTTGATGGCAAGAAATATTTTGAGGAACTCCGCACCGAGTGCCGCCCGCAAAAATTGCGAAGCGGCGGCGCGGTCGATGGCCTCCTGCCAGGTCTGCGGCAATTCGCGCTTGACCGCAGGATCGCGGTAACCGTTGCCGGTGACGGGTGGCCCGGGGTCGAGCTCATGGACGATGCCGCGCTCGATACCGGCCAGCACGGTTGCCGCGGCGAGATAGGGATTGGCATCGGCGCCGGCGATTCGATGCTCGAGGTGACGCGACGCTGGCGGCCCCAACGGCGCCCGAATGGACACCGAGCGGTTGTTGATGCCCCAACTCGCGGCGATCGGCGCATAACTTTGACTACGGAATCGCCGATAGGAATTGCCGTTCGGTGCGAACACCAGCAGGCTCTCGGCCATGGTCGCCTTCAGGCCCGCGATGGCCTGACGCATCAGCGGCGTGCCCGCTAGATCGTCGCTGGCAAAGAAATTGCCGGATGTCGAATTGCGCGATGCCAAATCGCCTGAGGCGCCCGCGTCAGTGCCAGCCGCCGCGAGGCTGACGTGCAAATGCATGCCGCTGCCGGCGAGATCGACGAACGGCTTGGCCATGAACGTGGCCACGAGACCGTGCTTGGCCGCCACGCCCCGCAGCAATCTCTTTAGCAGAATCGCCTCATCGACGGCGCGCAATGCATCGTCGCGGTGCGTGAGGGTGATCTCGAACTGCCCGGGCGCATACTCGGACATCAAAGTTTCGGCGGGAATACCCTGCAGACGTGCCGCGGCGTACACCTCGTCGAACACGGGCGCGAGCTCCTCGAGCCGCGCGAGTCCGTAAGCCTCGATGCGGCCCTCGCCACGCGCAATCGAGCCCGCAGGCTGTCCAGCGCGCAGCAGGTAAAATTCGAGCTCCACGGCAAGTACGGGACGCAGACCACGCGCGCGCAGTCGCTCGATGGCGCGCGCAAGCACGTGGCGCGGATCGGCAGGCGCCGGTGTGCCGCCGAGGGCATACATCGAGAGCATGAGTTGCGCCGTGGGTCGCGCAAGCCACGGCGCCCGTGACAGGGTGCCGGGCACCGGTCTGCAGATGAGATCGGCATCGCCGGTATCCCAAACGAGCCCGCTGCCATCGACGTCCGTGCCCGTGATATCGAGACCCAGAATGGACCCGGCCACCGGTCGCCCATGTGCGAACAGCCGCTCCAGTTCGCCGATACTCGCGGTCTTGCCACGCGGCACGCCCGAAGGATCGGTGATGAACAGCTGTACGGCCTCGACATCGCTGTTTTCTTTAAGGAACGCTACCGGAGTTTCGCTAGGTGGCATCGATGAAGGCTCCGATCTCGTGGCAAAGCGTATCGATCGCGGCTGTCGGCAGCATCGGCGCGGTCAGCATCATGTTGTGGAACGGCGTCACCAGCAAGCCGCGATTGAGCAGCCAGAGGTGCAGTGCGTGCTCATACTCGGGCCGCATCGCCGCTTCGGCCTCGCTGCCGTTGCGGGGCGCCGGACCGAAGCCGAATTCGAGGCGCGCACCGACACGCGACACATGCCAATCCAGCCCGCGCACGTCAAAGATTTTGCGCAGGCTCTGCTCCAGATACCGCGCCCGCTCGTCTATCGCCGCGTGCGTCGCCTCGGTATGCAAATGCGCGAGCGCCGCCTCGAGTGCAGCGAAGACCAGCGGATTGGCCGCGAGCGTGGTCCCCATGCCGGAGTGACCCGTCTCGCGGTTTCGCAGTAGTCGGCGCATCCGCGACTCGATCTCGGCGGTGAAGCCGAATACGGCGCAGGGCAGACCGCCCGCGATGGCCTTGCCGCAGACCCAGAAATCGGGCGCGAGGCCCTGCGCTCCCGCATCGCCGGCGGTACCCGCATGGCCGGCGCCAAGCGCGTAGCCCGCGGGGCCCGAAGAAATGGTGTGGGTTTCGTCGATCACCAGCGGTACGTCGTAGCGCCGCGTGAGTTCACGCAGCGCCGCCAAAAAACCCGGCGCTGGCAGCACCATTCCGATGTTGGTCATCACCGGCTCGGTGATCACCGCCGCTACGTCACCCACCGCAAGCGCGGGCTCCAGGGCATCGAAATCATTGAACTCGATGACTTTCGCTGCGGCTGCATTATCGAAGGGCGGACCGATGGCGCCTTCGCGCGCCACGGTGCGACCTGCACGCAGCCGGACCATCGTCTCGTCGACGGTGCCGTGATAGCAGCCTTGAAACACCAATACTTTGGGTCGTCCGGTGAGCGCTCGCGCCCAGCGCAATACCGCGCGGTTGGCCTCGGTTGCGGTTTGCGTCACCTGCCAGAACGGCAGACCGAAGCGCGAGGCCAGCGCTTCGCCGACCGCGGCAACGCGCTCATCGGGCAGCATGCAAGTAAGCCCGCGCGCAGCCTGCCGAGTAATCGCCGCCGCGATCGCGGGCGGCGAGTGCCCAAACAAGGCGCCCGTGTCACCGAGACAAAAATCGACGTATTCGATGCCATCGACATCGCGCAGCGACGTACCTTCGGCCGCCGAGAAGGACAGCGGAAAAGGCGTCCCCCAATCGGCCATCCAATGCATGGGCACACCGGAGAGCCAGTGCGCTCGCGCGCGTTCGGCGAGCTGGCGGGAGCGCGTCCGGCGCTCAATGAATTGCTGACGCTCGCGCTCGACGAGCCGTGACCAGGTCGACGCCGGCGGCGCCGAAATCATTTGCCCTTGCGTGCCTTGGTGCTACGCACGCTTTTGGCAGGCGGCTTTTTTCCGCCTTTGGCTTCGGTTTTGGTTTCGGCCTTGGCCTCGGTTTTGGAGTCGGCCTTGGTGTCCGCCTTGGCGTCGGTTTTCGCGTCCGCTTTGGAATCGGCTTTGGCGTCGGCGCTGGACTCGCCTTTGCTCTCAGCCTTGTCTTCCTTGCCCTCGGCGCCGGCAAGATTGCGCTTCTTGTCCTGTTCGGTTTTGAAGTCGGTCTCGTACCAGCCGCCACCCTTGAGCCGGAAAATCGGCGCGGACACGAGCTTGATGAGCGTGTTCTTGCCGCACTCGGCGCACTTGCGCAGCGGTTTGTCGGTAATTTTTCGCAGTACCTCGGTCTGCGAGCCGCAGGCCTTGCACTCGTATTCGTAGAACGGCATGCGACCGAATTATACCGCCTTGCTGAAGCTCAGCCGACCGTCTTCACCGACCCCGACCCGAATTCTCTCGCCCGGTGCATAACGCCCCTGCAATAGCTGCTGCGCGAGCGGATTTTCGATCTGTTGCTGGATCGCCCGCTTGAGCGGCCGCGCGCCATACACAGGATCGAAGCCGGCTTCGCCGAGCAGATCGCGCGCGCCATCGTCGAGCAAAAGATCGAGGTTGCGCTCGATCAGCCGCTTGCGCAGTTGGCCAAGCTGGATATCGACGATGGCGCGAATCTGTTCCGTGCCGAGCGGATGGAAGACGACGATGTCGTCGATGCGATTGATGAATTCCGGGCGGAAGTTCTGCTGCACGATCTCGAGTACCGCGCTCTTCATGCGCACGTAGTTCTTCTCGCCAGCGTGATCCTGAATGACCTGCGAGCCGAGGTTCGAGGTCATGATCACGACGGTGTTGCGAAAATCGACCGTGCGCCCTTGACCGTCAGTCAGACGACCGTCATCGAGCACTTGCAGCAGCACATTGAACACATCGGGATGTGCCTTCTCGACTTCGTCGAGCAGGATGACGGCATAGGGTCGACGTCGCACGGCCTCGGTCAGAAAGCCACCCTCCTCGTATCCGACGTAGCCCGGAGGCGCGCCGATGAGTCGCGCGACTGAGTGTTTTTCCATGAACTCGGACATGTCGATGCGAACCATCGACTCTTCGGTATCAAAGAGAAACTCGGCCAGCGCCTTGCAGAGCTCGGTCTTGCCGACACCCGTCGGGCCGAGGAACAAAAACGATCCGTTCGGACGGCGCGGATCAGCGAGCCCGGCGCGCGAACGACGAATGGCGTTGGCGACGATACGCACCGCCTCCTCCTGACCCACCACGCGACGCGACAGCGCCTCTTCCATACGCAGCAGTTTTTCTTTTTCGCCCTCGAGCATCTTGCTGACCGGAATGCCGGTCCACTTGGAAACCACTTCGGCGATTTCTTCGTCGGTGACCTTGTTGCGCACGAGCTGCGTGGCGCGACCCTCGGCGGCTTGCGCTGCCGCGAGCTTCTTTTCGAGCTCGGGAATGCGGCCGTACTGCAACTCGGCCATGCGCGAGAGGTCACTCTTGCGACGCGCGATATCGAGCTCGTTCTTGACCTTTTCCAGCTCTTCTTTGATGCCCGAGGCACCCTGCAACGACGCCTTCTCGCCCTTCCAGATTTCCTCGAGATCGGCGTACTCCTTTTCGAGCTGCCCCAGGTTTTCTTCGAGCGCGGCAAGCCGTTTGCGCGTGGCCTCGTCTTTTTCTTTTTGCAAGGCGACCTGTTCGATCTTCAGCTGAATGATGCGCCGCTCGAGCTTGTCGAGCGCTTCGGGCTTGGAATCGATCTCCATACGGATGCGCGCGCCGGCTTCATCGATGAGATCGATAGCCTTGTCGGGCAGCTGCCGATCGGCGATGTAACGATGCGAGAGGGTCGCCGCGGCGACGATCGCCGGGTCGGTGATGTCGACCCCGTGATGCACCTCGTAACGCTCCTGCAGACCGCGCAGGATGGCGATGGTGTCCTCGACCGAGGGCTCATCGACCAGCACTTTCTGGAACCGACGCTCGAGCGCGGCGTCTTTTTCGAGGTACTTGCGATACTCATCGAGCGTGGTGGCGCCAACGCAGTGCAGCTCGCCGCGCGCAAGCGCGGGCTTCAGCATATTGCCCGCATCCATCGCACCTTCGGCCTTGCCGGCGCCGACCATGGTGTGTAGCTCGTCGATGAACAGGATGACCTGTCCTTCCTGTTTGGCCAAATCATTGAGCACGCCCTTGAGCCGCTCTTCGAATTCGCCACGAAATTTGGCACCGGCGATCAGTGCGCCCATGTCGAGCGCGAGAATCCGCTTGTTGCGCAGGCTCTCGGGTACTTCGCCGTTGATGATGCGCTGCGCGAGACCCTCGACGATGGCGGTCTTGCCGACCCCGGGCTCACCGATGAGCACGGGGTTATTTTTGGTGCGTCGCTGCAGCACCTGAATGGTGCGACGGATTTCGTCGTCACGACCGATCACCGGATCGAGCTTGCCATCGGCGGCGCGACGCGTGAGATCGACCGTGAATTTTTCGAGCGCCTGACGACCTTCTTCGGCGCTCGCATCCTGCACGCGCTCGCCGCCGCGAATCTCCTCGATCGCTTTGTCGATGGCGGCCTTGGAAAATCCGGCGTCCTTCAACAGTCGCGCGAGCAGCGCCTTGTCGTCGAAGGACGCGAGCACGTAGAGCTCGCTGGAAATATATTGATCGCCCCGGTTCTGCGCGAGCTTGTCGGCGACATTGAGCAGACGCTGCAAATCATTGGAGATGTGGATTTCGCCGGGCCTGCCCTCGACTTTGGGCAGGCGCTCGAGTGCTGCAGCGAGATCCGTGCGCAGCCGCGGCAGATTGCCGCCCGCCTTGACGAGCAGCGGGCGCACGGTGCCTGCCTGCTGATCGATGAGCGCGAGCAACACATGCGCGGGCTCGATGATCTGGTGATCGCGACCGAGCGCGAGCGACTGGGCCTCGGCCAGGCCTTGTCGGAATTTTTCGGTGAGCTTGTCTTGACGCATGAGCCCTGCCCTCGCGAAACCCGCCTGCTTACCCGGCTAAGTAAGGGCATCGGCGCAGCTTTCAAGGGTGCGGCAGGCAGCACTGCCGCAGCGTCGTGACGGCGGCGCGCCTAATGCAGCTGCGACTCGGCGAAGGCGACGAGGCCGATGCCGACGCCTATCCACAACAATTGGAAGGCTCCCGCCTGCAGATCGGTGCGCTTGTGCAGACCCGGGATCAGATCGGCCACGGCCACATAGAGCAGGCTGGCAGCCGACACCGCGAGCGCATAAGGCAAGAGCGACATGACGGTGTCCAGCATCCACCAGCCGACTATCCCGCCCGCTACGGCCGTGAGACTCGAGAGCACGTTCCAGAGCAAGGCCTTGCCGCGACTGAATCCGCCATGCAACAAGACCCCGAAATTGCCCACTTCCTGCGGAATTTCGTGGGCCATGATGGCGAGCGTGGTGACGACACCGAGGTGAAAATCGGTCAGAAACGCCGCGGCAATCAACACGCCGTCAATGAAATTGTGCAGCCCGTCACCGACCATGAGGAGCCCGCCCGAAGCCTTGTGGCGGTGACGCTCATGGGTGTGAGCTGTCTCGACCGCCTCAGTGTGGCAGTGCCGCCAGAGCAGGAATTTTTCGAGTACGAAAAAAAGTCCGATGCCGGCAAGCAACGCAATGCCGATCTGGTGCACTTGCAACGGGCCTGCGCCCTCCATGGCGTGCGGGATCAGCGCGAGCAAGGCGGTGGCCAGCAGCGTGCCGGTGGCGAAGCTCACCGAGTGCAGCAGCATCCGGTCACGGGTCGCCTGCGGCAGCAACAGACTCAGGCCGGCGATCAGTACCGGGAGCACCCCGCCGAGGGCCGTGAAGAGGACGATATTGGCGAGCACCGCAGACTCCGAGGTCAACAAGCGTTATATTCTAACACCAGATCAGTGCCGCCATCCGACCGGTCCGCTGATCGCGCCGATGGGAATAAAAGCGCACCGGGTCGGCTGCGGTGCACCACTCGCCGCCGGCAACCTGCGTGATCCCGAGCGCCCGCAGACGCGCTCGGGCGAGCTGCGGCAGGTCGCATTGCCAGCGCCCTTGAGCGTTGACCTCGAAGGCGGCAGCCGCCGCCGGGTCCGCCGCCAGGAAGGCCGCGCGTACCTCGTCACCCACCTTGAAGTGAGCCGGGCCGATGCAGGGCCCTAGCCAGGCGACGAGTTGCGATGGCGGCACTTGCATCGCCGCAACCGTGGCGTCGATGACACCGGCGGCAAGACCCCGCCAGCCGGCGTGAGCTGCCCCGAGCACGGACTCTGGGCTCGCGAGCAATACCGGCAGACAATCGGCGACCTGTATGGCGAGTACGACGCCGCGTTCGCGGGTGACGGCGGCGTCGGCGCGGGGCCGCACGCCAGGTGGGGACTCGCGGCCATTTTGCCGTCCAGTCGCCGAGTCGATGTGCACGACCGCGGTGCCATGCACCTGATCGAGCCAGATCGGCTCGCTTGGCAGACCGAGGGTGTGGCGCAGGCGACGACGATTCTCGGCGACCGCGGCCGGATCATCACCCACATGCACACCGAGATTGAGGCTGTCCCAGGGCGGCGTGCTAGTCCCGCCGCTGCGCAAAGAAAATGCGGCGCGCACGCCGCGCGGCGCGGCCCATTGGGGCTCGAGGATGGGCACGCTCACGCCGCACCTGCTTCGGCGGCGAGAACCTCGAGCAAGGCCGCGAAATCTTTGGGCAGCGGCGCCTCGAAGACGAGCGGCCGACCCGATACCGGATGCGCAAATTCGAGTCGCGTCGCATGCAGCGCCTGACGCTGGAAAGCCGCGAGTGCCGCGAGCACGGCCGGGCTCCCGGCCGCCGGCGCGCGTTTTCGTCCGCCATATACCGGGTCGCCAACAATCGGATATCCCGCGTGCGTGAGATGCACGCGGATTTGGTGCGTACGACCCGTCTCGAGTTGCACGCGCGCGAGCGTGTGCGCGCGGAATCGGCGTTCGATGCGATAGTGGGTCACGGCCTCGCGACCATCGGCACGCACCGCCATGCGCGTGCGCTGCGTACGGTGCCGACCGATCGGCTCCGCGATGGTGCCGCCACCCGTCATCAGACCGTGACAAAGCGCGAGGTATTCTCGTCCAACCTCGCGCGCTGCGAGCGCGCGCACCAGCGCCGCGTGCGCCACGGGCGTGCGCGCGACCACCAGCAAGCCTGAAGTGTCTTTGTCGAGCCGATGCACGATGCCGGCGCGCGGCACTTTGGCCAACTGCGGATCGAGCGCCAGCAGCGCATTCTGCAAAGTGCCCGAAGCCACACCCGCGCCCGGATGCACGACGAGCCCCGGCGGCTTGTTGATGACGTAGATCGCAGCGTCGCGATGCAGCACCCGAAAAGGCACCGCCGGCTTACCGGCCTGCACGCGCTCATCGGCAATGAAAACAGCGTCGATGCGCACCTGCTGCGCCGCGCGGACCAGCACCCGACGTGCGGGCACCACGCCATCGACCAGCACCCGTCCCTCGTCGATCCAGCGTTGCAAGCGGGCGCGTGAGTACTGCGGCAACCGCCGCGCCAGCACCACGTCGAGCCGCTCACCCGCGTCATCGGCCGCGAACGTCAACTCGTGTCGTTCGACCGCCGGCGAGCAGATCGCTGGCTTGGCTTTTGCCTTTTTTCCGGGGGGCGACATGGGCTTCGCTATAATGCCTGTCTTGGCTTCCGCGAATCCAACCATGACCATGCCATCGGGCAACCGGCTACTCGGCCTGCGTCGCGCCCATTTGCTGCTGTTTTCCCTGGCCCTTGCACTGTTGCAGCTGCTCGCCGGCTGCGCGTCCAACCGCGAAGATCTCGATCTCGCGCGCGGTGGCGCGGGTGTCGTCTACGAGCGCGCACGCAAAGCGCTCGACAATCAGGACTATGAAAATGCCATCCGCCTCTACGAGGCGCTGGTCGCGCGCTATCCCTTCGGCGCCGAAGCGCGTCAGGCGCGGCTCGATCTCATCTACGCCTACTACAAAGGTCGCGAAAGCGAGTCGGCACTCGATCAGGCCGACACCTTCATGCGCGAAAATCCGACGCATCCGTGGCTCGACTACGCCTGGTACGTGAAAGGTTTGGTCGATTTCGAACGCTCGGCGAATTTTCTCGAGCGGTGGCTGGACGTCGATCTCGATGCGCGACCGCCACAAACGGCGCAGCGGGCCTTCAACAGCTTCCGCAAAGTGGTCGAAGATTTTCCGAAGAGCGAGTACGCCCACGATTCGCGGCGGCGCATGATCCATCTGCGCAACCGCCTCGCCGACTACGACCTCCACGTCGCCCAGTATTACGTCAAGCGCGGTGCCTGGGTGGCCGCAGCGCGCCGCGCCAAAGAAATCATCGAGCAATACGACGGCGCGCCTGCGGTGCGCGAATCGTTGGCCATTCTCATCCAGTCCTACGAGCAGCTCGGCATGAAAGAGCTCGCGGCGCAGGCGCGGGAAATTTACGCCGCCAACTATGGCGGCACGGCCGACAAGGTCGTCCCGGTGAACAAGCCTTGGTGGCGTATCTGGGGCTGACCAGCAGCGGCTGAGACGCCCGCGCGCTCAGCGCCGATAACCACTCGTGATCGGATAGCGCCAGTCGCGGCCGAAGGCGCGGCGACTGACGCGCACGCCGGGCGGCGCCTGACGACGCTTGTATTCATTGCGCTTGACGACATTGAGCACGCGGCCGACGGTCGCTTTATCAAAGCCGCGCGCGACGATTTCTTCGACTGACTGGTCGTGCTCGATGAAAGCCTCGAGTATCGGATCGAGAATTTCATACGGCGGCAGCGAATCGACGTCTTTTTGATCGGGCCGCAGCTCCGCAGAGGGTGCGCGCTCGATGACCCGCGCCGGAATGACCGCGGTCTCACCGGCGGCGAGCGCAGCCGCATTGCGCCACTCGGCGAGCCGATAGACGAGCAGCTTGCTGCAATCTTTGATGGGCGCGAAGCCGCCCGCCATGTCGCCATAGAGCGTGGCATAGCCGACCGCCATCTCGCTTTTGTTGCCGGTGGTCAGCAGCATCCGCCCGGTCTTGTTCGAGATCCCCATCAGCAATTGCATGCGGCAACGCGACTGGATGTTTTCTTCGGTGGCGTCGACCGGTCGACCGGCAAACTCCGCGGCGAGTGCGGCGAGCGTGGCCGTGAACATGCCCTCGATGGGAATCACCGAATATTTGACGCCGAGCCGCGCGGCTTGCAGGGCGGCATCATCGAGACTCATCTGCGCGGTGTATCGCGAGGGCATCATCACCGCCTGCACGCGCTCGGCCCCGAGTGCATCGACCGCGATGGCGAGCGTCAGCGCCGAGTCGATACCGCCCGAAAGCCCGAGCACTACGCCCGGAAAGCGATGCTTGCCGACGTAGTCGCGCACACCCTGCACCAAAGCGCGATAAACCTCTGCGGCCTCGGCGAGCGGCGCCGAGATCGCGCCCGCCGCTGCTCGCGGCACCGCGCGACCATCAGCGTCGCGCGTGAACTCGATCGTGGCGAGCGCTTCGACAAAGGCGGCAGCACGCAACACCACGCTGCCGTGTCGATCGACCACCACGCTTTGACCATCAAAAACCAGTTCGTCTTGCGCGCCGACCAAGTTGACATAGACGATCGGCAGACCGGTTTCGATGGCTCGCTCGCGCAGCATGGCCTCGCGCGAGGCTTGTTTACCCTGCTCATAGGGCGAAGCATTGGTCACGAGCAACAGCTCGGCCCCGGCGGCTACCGCCGCCTGCGCGGGCGCACGCTGCCAAATATCCTCGCAGATCAGCAGGCCGAGACGAAAGCCGCGCAGCTCGACCACGGCGGGTGCGCTACCCCGCGCAAAATATCTTTGTTCGTCGAAGACGCCGTAATTCGGCAGACAGGCCTTGCGATAACGCGCGCGTTCAACACCCGCCGCCAACAACGCGACCGTGTTGTAAATGCCGGCGTCGGTGTACTCGGGAAAGCCGAGCAACATCGCCGGCCGATCGGTCGCGCGTGTGCAGTGCATCAGCGCGCGTTCGATCTGGTGGCGAAAGCCGCGATGAAAGAGAAGATCTTCCGGCGGATAGCCGGCGAGCGTGAACTCCGGGAAGACGACGAGGTCAGCCACGCCGGCCTGCGCCGCAGTGTCGAGCACGCGTGCGGCGTTGCCGTCGATATCGCCGACGAGCAGATCAAGCTGCGCGAGGGCGATCTTCAGGCTGCCGGCGGTCAAGCCTTCCGGCACTTGCGCAACCGCTCTTCGATCGCCGAGCCGAGTTCGGCGGGTGATCGAACGGTGCGCACACCCGCCGCCTCGAGAGCGCGGAACTTGTCGGCGGCCGTGCCCTTGCCACCGGCGATCACGGCGCCCGCGTGACCCATACGCTTGCCCAGCGGTGCGGTGACGCCTGCGATGTAGGCCACCACCGGCTTGGTCACATGCTGGCGAATGAACTCGGCGCCCGCTTCTTCGTCGCTGCCGCCGATCTCGCCCACCATGACGATGCCTTCGGTTTTCGGGTCGTCCTGAAACAGCGCGAGCACATCAATGAAATTCATGCCGCGCACCGGATCGCCACCGATACCAACGCAGGTGCTTTGCCCAAGCCCATTGTTGGTGGTCTGGAACACGGTCTCGTAGGTGAGCGTGCCCGAGCGCGACACGATACCGATGCAACCCGACTTGTGAATGAAGCCCGGCATGATGCCGATCTTGCATTCGCCCGGCGTGATGATACCCGGGCAGTTGGGACCGATCAGTCGCGACTGAGTACCGGCGAGTGCGGTCTTCACACGCACCATGTCATTCACCGGAATGCCTTCGGTGATGCAGACGATGAGCTCGATGCCGGCATCTGCCGCTTCGAGAATTGCATCGGCGGCAAAACCTGCGGGTACGTAAATCATTGAGGCGTTGGCGCCGGTTGCCGCCACCGCATCGTGCACGGTGTCGAACACCGGCCGACCGAGGTGGGTGTCACCGCCGCGGCCCGGCGTGACGCCGCCCACGACCTGGGTGCCATAGGCAATGCACTGTTCGGAATGGAACGTGCCCTGCTTGCCGGTAAAGCCCTGGCAGATCACTTTGGTGTTCTTGTCTACGAGAATGCTCATGGGTCGAATCCTGTCAGCTTGTAGTGGCGCGGGTGACGAAAGATGAGCGTCAGCGCGCGGCGGCCACGACTTTTTGCGCGGCGTCGGTGAGATCTTTGGCGGCGATGACCTTGAGGCCACTCGCGGCCAGCGTCTCGCAGGCTTTTTCGGCATTGGTGCCCTCGAGGCGCACCACCACCGGCACCTTTACGCCGACGTTTTTGACTGCGGTGATCGCGCCTTCGGCGATCAAATCGCAGCGCACGATACCCCCAAAGATATTGACGAGAATCGCCTTGACCTTGGGGTTAGAGAGAATGAGTTTGAAGGCGACGGTGACGCGCTCAGCCGTGGCGCCACCGCCCACGTCGAGGAAGTTCGCGGGCGAACCGCCGTGCAACTTGATGAGATCCATCGTGGCCATCGCCAGGCCCGCGCCGTTCACCATGCAAGCGATGTCGCCGTCGAGCGACACGTAGTTGAGATCGTGCTGGCTCGCCTGCAGCTCCATCGGATCTTCTTGCGCGGTGTCGCGCATGGCCGCGAGCGCTTTTTGCCGATAGGTAGCGTTGGCGTCGATATTGATCTTGGCGTCGAGCGCAACGAGATCGCCCGCCTTTGTGACGATGAGCGGGTTGACTTCGAGCAGGCTCGCGTCTTTGTCGAGATAGAGCTGGTAGAGCGCCAGCGCAATTTTTTGAAACTGTGCGATCTGCTCGCCCTTGAAGCCAAGTGCGAAGGCCATGCGGCGGCACTGGTTGGGCTGCAAGCCGGCAGCCGGGTGAATGTTCACCGTGGTGATCTTCTCGGGCGAGTGCTCGGCAACTTCTTCGATGTCCATGCCACCTGCGGCCGAACCCACCATCGCGATGCGTCCCTTCTCGCGATTGAGTGTCAGCGAGAGATAAATCTCGCGCTCGATCGCCGAACCGGTTTCGACGTAGACGCGATCGACCGGCAAACCCTCGGGTCCGGTCTGCTTGGTGGCGAGTCGAGTGCCGAGCATGGCCTTGGCTGCATCGCGCACCGCCGCAGTATCGCGCGCGAGTTTGACGCCGCCTGCCTTGCCGCGGCCGCCGGCATGAACCTGCGCCTTCACGACCCAGATCGAGCCGCCAAGAGCCTCGGCTGCAGCCACCGCTTCATCCGGCGTAGCCGCCGCGCGGCCAGCCGGCACGGGGATCCCGTATGCGGCAAAGACCTCTTTGGCTTGATATTCGTGAAGATTCATCGAGACCCCCGTAATCACTGAACTAAACTTGCATTTTGGGCGAAACGGGCACATTAGGGAACCGCAAATGACGGGGAATTTCGGATGACGGAGGTCGGCGGGTGGATTCCCGAGTCGTGGTTGCTGGCGCTCGCGCTGCCTGGTGTGTTGCCGGCCGTCGCCGCGCTTGCGGGTCTGCTCGTCGGTAGCTTTCTCAATACCGTGATCCACCGCTTGCCACGCATGCTCGAGCGCGACTGGCGCGCGCAGTGCACAGAACTGGCGGGCGAGCCCGAACCGCCCCGCGCCGCCCGCTACGATTTGGTCGCGCCGCGTTCACATTGCCCCGCGTGTCAAACGCCGATCCGTGCGCTGCATCTGGTGCCGTTGCTCGGCTGGCTTTTGTTGCGCGGCCAATGCGCCGCCTGCGGCACGACGATCTCACCACGCTATCCGCTGGTTGAACTGGCGAGCGCTTGCGCTTTTGTCGCGGTTGCCCTGCGCTTCGGGCCGACGGTCGAGTGCGTCGCTGCGCTCGTGATCACAGGCTTTTTGCTCGCGCTCGCCGTGATCGACTTCGACACGCACTACCTGCCGGATCAGTTGACGCTGCCACTGCTGTGGTTGGGTCTTGCCACAAGCCTTGCGGGCGATGTTCGCAGCGCCGTCATGGGAGCGATCATCGGCTATCTCGTGCTGTGGTCGGTATACCAGGCGTTCAAGCTCGTCACCGGCAAAGAAGGCATGGGCTACGGCGATTTCAAACTTCTCGCAGCACTCGGCGCCTGGCTAGGTCCGGCCGCGCTGCTGCCGATCGTGCTTGCGTCTTCCGTGGCCGGCGCCGTGATCGGTCTGCTGCTGATTTTTTTCTTTGGTCGGGCTCGCGAGCAACCCCTCGCCTTCGGTCCGTATCTCGCCGCGGCGGGTTGGCTCGTAATGATGGCGGGTGATGCCCTGCCCGGCGGCCTGCTGCTCGGCCCGCCGCCAGCCCTGTGGTCGCTGGATCCCTAGAGAGGCTAACGGCCATGTTCAAAGTCGGGCTCACCGGCGGTATCGCCAGCGGCAAAACCCGGGTTGCTGAATTCTTTGCCGCGCGCGGCATCACGGTGATCGACAGCGACCAGATTGCGCGTGAGATCGTGGCCCCCGGTGCGCCGGCGCTCGCCGCCATTCGCGAGCGCTTCGGCGCAAGCGTGCTTGCGGCCGATGGCAGCCTCGATCGGCGGGCGTTGCGGGCAGTGGTGTTCGCAGACCCGGCCGCGCGGCGCGCTCTCGAAGCCATTACCCATCCGGCGATCCGCGCTCGCATGGCTGAACTCAACGCCCAGGCTCAAGGCGCGTACGTCATCAATGAAATTCCCTTGCTGACCGAGGGCGGTGGTCGCCGCGACCTCGATCGCGTATTGGTGGTCGATTGCCCCGAGGATCTGCAGATTCGGCGGGTGATGGCCCGCGACCAAGTGGACGAGGCCGGGGCGCGTGCGGTGCTCGCCGCCCAAGCGAGTCGGGCGGCGCGACTCGCCATCGCCGACGATGTCATCGTCAACGACGGCGATCTGGCAGCGCTCGAAACCCAGGTTGCGACCTTGCACGATCGCTACCTGCAGCTCGCGTAAGACCTCCAGCCAATACTTTTAGCCAATAGTGGCGGCCCTGCGTCCCCTGTAACAGAATATCGGGATGTCCGAGGGGTCTGCAGACGAAGCGGCCCCGGCGCCTGCGGGCAACGGGGGACCGCTGGTTTTCGAGCAACCGCTGAACGAGCGGATGCGCACCTATTTGCGCATCGATTTTCTGTACAACCAGGCACTCTTTCATGCGCACTCGCGCTCGCCGTGGGGCAGCCGCACCGCCATCGCCAGCCTGCTCGACATTCTCGCCATCATCACTCGCAGCGATACCCGCGCCGATGTGCTCAAAGAACTCGAGCGGCAGATCGCGGTGTACACCGAGTTCCAGCGTCGTCCGAATATCGATGTCGATCGTCTGCAAGCACTGGTGGCCAATCTCGGTCGCTTGCGCACCGAATTGCTGAGCGCCGATGCAGGTTGGATGCAGCCACTGCGCGATTCGACTTTTCTGGCGGCGATCCGTCATCGCAGCACCATCCCCGGCGGCACCTGCGATTTCGATTTGCCGGATTTTTCTTTTTGGCTGAGTCAAGCCGGCGAAGTGCGCGAGCAAGCGCTAGCCGAGTGGCTGGGTTTGTTGCGACCGCTTGGCGATTCGATCGCCGAATTACTTTGGCTGGCGAGACAAGGCGGACGCGCCCGCAGCGAGACCGCAGTGAACGGCGTCTTTCACATCACTTTTGATCGCGGCAGCCCAGTGCAACTACTGCGCGTGGCAGTGGCGGCCGAGCTCGGACTCTTTCCCGAGATCAGCGGCAGTCATTACCGCGCGAGCGTGCGCTTCGTCAGTTGGCAAGGGTTGAATGAGCGCGCGCGGCAGATCGAAGCGGACGTACCCTTCGAGCTCATCTGCTGCAACTGATGAAACTGTACGACAACGACTTCGCGCCAAGTCCGCGCCGCGTGCGCATGTTCATCGCCGAAAAAGGTCTCGAAGCGCGGGGCGTACGCATCACGCGAGTTCCCGTGGATATCGCCGCCCACGAAACTCAAGTGGCGGCGTTTCTCGAAGTGAATCCGCTCGGCGAAGTGCCGGTACTCGAGCTCGACGATGGCACGCGGCTGCAGGAATCACTCGCCATTTGCCGCTACCTCGAGTCGCTGCATCCGGAGCCCTGCCTGTTCGGTGCGACCCCACTCGCCCGCGCGCGCATCGAAGCGATGACTCTCGGTTTGATGTTCCGCATTTATGTGCCGACGACGCAGGCATTTCGGCACACCCATCGCTTTTGGCAGGGCCGAGTCACACAGATTGCCGAATATGGCGCGCTCACTCGTGAGCAAGTGCTGGCCGAGTGGCAACGTATCGACGGTCTGCTCGCGGCGCGCCCCTTTGTCGCCGGCGACAGTTTCAGCTTCGCCGACATCGTGGCCTTCACCACGCTCGAGTTCGGCAAACCCTCGGGGATTCGTCTGCAGCCCACGCAGCAACATCTATCGCGCTGGTACGCGGCGATCGCCGCGCGGCCAAGCTCGAAGGCCTGAGCTCGGCCGCCCGGCGCTCACCGAGCGCCGGGTGCCGTGACGCCAAGCATGGCGGCGGCGAACGCCCATTGATCGGCGAAATCTTCGATCTGCATCCAGATCGGCTTGCCCGCACCATGGCCGGCACGGGTCTCGACCCGCAGCAAGATCGGCGCTGCACAGCCCTGCCCGTGCTGCAGCGCAGCGGCAAACTTGTAACTGTGCCAGGGTACGACTCGATCATCGCGATCGGCGGTGGTGATCAGCGTCGGCGGATAGCAGCTACCAGGCTTCACGTTGTGCACCGGCGAGTAGGCGCGCAGCGCGGCGAATTCTGCCGGGTTCTCGGCAAGTCCGTAATCGGAAGACCACTGTCGCGCGTTGGCACTCGCGGTTTGATAGCGAAGCATGTCGAATACGCCGACACCCGGCAAGGCGGCAGCGAAAAGATCGGGTCGCTGCAGCAAGGTCGCACCGACCAAGAGCCCTCCGTTGCTGCGTCCGGAGATCGCCAGATGCTTGGGCGAGGTGTAGCCTTCGCGGATCAAAAATTCGGCAGCGGTAATGAAATCATCAAAGACATTTTGCTTGCGCGTCTTGGTCCCCGCCTCGTGCCACGGCTCACCGTACTCGCCACCCCCACGCAGGTTGGCCTCGACGTAAATGCCACCCATCTCGAGCCAAGTGATGACGGTAGGCCGAAAGCTCGGCGTCACCGACACATTGAAACCACCATAGCCATAAAGCAGGGTCGGCGTCTTGCCATCGGGCGTGAAGTCGCGACGATGAGTGATGAACATCGGCACGCGGGCGCCATCGCGACTCGGGTAAAAGAATTGCTTGGTCACATAGCGCGAGGTGTCGGCGGTAAATTTCGGCGTGCGCCACGCTGACACCGAGTTATCGAGCAGATCGAGGCGCATCACCTGCCCCGGACTCAGATAGTCCGCATAGGCGAAGAACGTTTCTTTGTCGGTCGAATTACCACCGAATCCGGCAATGGTGCCGAGACCGGGCACGGCCACTTCGCCCTGCGCGCGACCCTCGCGATCGAACACGCGGGCGACGCCGTGCGCATCGCGCACATAACGCACGATGATGCGACTGCCGACAAAACTCGCCTCATCAAGTGCAAGGCGGTCTTGGGGCACGAGCTCGCGCCACTTTGCGGGTGCCGGATCCGTGGCATTGACAGCAATCACACGGCCGCGCGGTGCATTATTGGTGGTCACGACGTACAGCGTGTCACCCTCGCTGCCGATCACCTCGTAGCGCGCATCCCAGGCGCCGAACAGCGTTCGTACGCCCGCCGCCGGTTTGCGCAAATCGATCAGCTCAACACCGTTCGTGCGATACCCGTCGGCCAGGCTGATGAACAACCAGCGGCCATCGTCCGAGACACTCGCTGAGGGGGCACGCGTCGGATGATTGCTGACGCGGTAGACTAAAGTATCGCGATCTTGCGACTCGCCGAGGCGATGAAAAAAGACCGCCGGCTGCCCCTGATCGTCGCCGCGTACCGCATCGTCTGCACGCTGCGGATAACGGCTGTAGTAAACGCCCGAGCCATCGGGCGCCCAAGAGAGCTCCCAAAATTTGGTGAAGCGCAGTTCGTCCGGCAAATCGACGCTGTCTGCCACCCGACGAAATCTCCAGATCTCCCAATCAGTACCGCCATCGGAGAGTGAATAGGCGATGATCTTGCCGTCCGGTGAAGGCTCGTAGCGCGTAAGCGCCACCGTCGCATCGCAACTCGCGGTATTCGGATCGAAGAGCACGCGCGGCGCAGCCTGCAAGGTGTCGGCGACATACAGCACGCTTTGGTTCTGGGTACCGTCGTTCCGCATAAAGAAATATTTGCCACCTTTAAGGCGAGGCACGCCGACGCGCTCGTAGTTCCAGAGCTCGGTGAGACGCTGGTGAATCCACGGGCGCTGCGGCAACGCCTCGAGCCAGGGCTGCGCCAGCCCATTTTGCGCACGCACGAATTCGCGAGTGGGCGCGGCTGCAGATTCTTCGAGCCAACGATACGGGTCGGCAACAGCGACGCCGTGATAGTTATCGACGACCTCGCCACGTGCTGCCAAGGGATAGGCAAGCGTTAGCGCGCCGGGAGTGGTCACCTGATTTTTGGCGGTGGCGTCTTCGGTGGGCATAGCAAGACAAGCACTCAGGGTGGCGACGAGTAATAAAGCCAAAAGGACGGCGCGAGCGGACGCTACGCCAAAGGGTCGCACTCGGCTCGGGTGGCGATGGTGCATGTTCCTCTCTACACTGCGGTGGGATTTTCCGCATACAGTACTGGACGGGCAGCGATCATGGGCAGCACTTTCAATCGTCGGTTGAATGCTCCGGCTTCGGTCGTGGCGACCCTCGCTGCGCTCCAAGCGGTAATCGCCGCAGGCGTAGCACTGGCCGAACCTTCCAAACTCACCATCGAAAGACTGTTCGCTGCGCCCGACCTCTCCGGCCCCACACTGCGCGGCGCGCGCTTCTCACCCGACGGCAAGTGGGTGACCTATCTGCAGGGCAAAGCTGAGGCGAAAGATCGGCTCGATGTCTGGGCCTATGACACCGCCACCAAACAGAGTCGGCTGCTGGTCGATTCGGCAGCGCTGGTCGCCGATGAGGGCAAGCTCTCGCCCGAGGAAGAAGCCCGACGCGAGCGCGCGCGGACCTCCGCGCTCGCCGGTATCGTCGATTACGAATTTTCGGCAGATTCGCGCTTTCTGCTGCTGCCGCTCGCCGGCGATTTGTTTTTGTACGACTTGCGTGCAAGCGCAGGCAGCTCGCCAGTGCGTCGACTGACCACCACCGTCGCCGCCGAAACCGACGCCCGTTTTTCGCCGCGCGGTCGCTATGTGACTTTCGTCCGCGAACAAAATTTGTACGTGATCGACTTGCAGTCGGGGCGGGAGACGGCGATCACCCGCAGTGGCGGCGGCCTCGTCTCCTTCGGTGTAGCCGAGTTTATCGCCCAGGAAGAGATGGACCGCAGCACCGGCTATTGGTGGTCGCCCGACGAGCGGCGTATCGCCTACACCCGCGTCGACGAGTCAACCGTCGATGAACTCGAGCGGTTCGAGATTTACGCCGAAACGGTCAAAGTAATCCGCCAAAGATATCCGGCAGCAGGACGACTGAACGCGCGCGTCGATCTGCGGCTGCACGAGCTTGGCAACAGCAGCGATCGCGAGTTACCCGCTGCAGCCGCGGGCGAGGGTTATCTGGCGCGGGTCGGTTGGTTCCCGGACTCCACGGCGCTAGCCGTGCAGCGTCAACCGCGCGATCAAAAATCGCTGCAGCTGCTGCGGGTCGAGGTGGCGACCGGTGAGGCGCGAGTGCTTCTCGAGGAGCGCAGCGACACTTGGGTTGATCTGAACGACGAACTGACCTTTTTGCCGAAGCGTCGCGCATTCATCTGGTCGTCGGCACGCAGCGGCCACGACCATCTCTACCTGCATGATTACAGCGGCAAGCTGCTGCGTCCGCTCACCGCGGGCGCGTGGATGGTCACCGGCAGCGGCCGCGAGCGAGCGATCGAAGCCGTCGATGAAGCGCGCGGTCTGGTCTATTTCACAGCCAATCGCGACACCCCGATCGAGCGACATCTCTACGTCGCGCCGCTCGACGGACCGACGGAACCGCGACGAATCGAGGCCAATGTCCGCCGACTCAGCACGAGTGCGGGCTGGCATGCGAACGCCATGTCGGCTGATGCACGTCTTTGGCTCGACACGTTCTCGACGCCCGACGAACCGCCCTCACTCAGCCTGCGCCGCGCCGATGGCAGTCTGATCGATGTACTGGTCGCGAACCGACTCGATGATACCCACCCTTATTCGCCCTACCGCGCGTCTCATCAGGTCACCACCTTCGGTACGCTGACCGCAAGTGATGGGCAGGTGCTGCACTACCAACTCACCAAACCGCAGGGACTCGAAGCCGGCAAAAGATATCCGGTGATCGTCGAGGTCTACGGCGGCCCGGGCGCACAGCAGGTGCGACGCGCCTGGGGTGGTCTATTTCGGCAATTTTTGGCGCAGCAAGGCTATGTGGTCTTCACCATCGACAATCGCGGCTCGGGTTTTCGTGGTCGTACGTTCGAGGGTGCGATCTACCGCCGCATAGGCTCGATCGAGGTCGAAGATCAAAAGCTCGGCGTCGACTTTCTACGCACGCTGCCGTATGTCGATGGCATGCGCATCGGCGTATGGGGCTGGAGCTACGGCGGCTACATGGCGCTGATGTGCATGGTGCGCGCGCCGGGGCATTTCACGGCGGGTGTTTCCGGCGCGCCGGTGACCGACTGGCGGCTCTACGACACGCACTACACCGAGCGCTTCATGAGTACGCCAGCCGATAACTCCGCGGGTTATCGCGATGGCATGGTCATGACGCACGCCGCCGATCTCGGCGGACCGTTGCTCGTCATACATGGCATGGCCGATGACAACGTGCTCTTCACCCATAGTACGGCGCTCTTCAAAAAATTACAGGATCTGCGCAAGCCTTTCGAGGTCATGCCCTACCCCGGTAGCAAGCACGGGCTGCTACGCTTCGGCGCCACCGGCCCACACGCCTACGATATGGTCGCTCTTTTCTTTGCGCGGACGCTGCGCCCCGATCGCCCTAAACTCGATCGATCCAGCGGCGAACCGATCGCCGCACACTGACCCAACGCCGGAGTACGCCCCATTGCGCAGCCTCAAACCCCTGTTCGATCGCAACAAGATCTGGTCTGCGGAAAAATCTGCGGAGGACCCGGAATTTTTCACCAAACTCGTCAGCCAGCAATCACCGGATTATCTTTGGATAGGCTGCGCCGACAGTCGCGTGCCGGCTAACGAAATTGTCGGGCTGCCGCCCGGCGAACTCTTTGTACACCGTAACGTCGCCAACGTGGTGGTGCATACCGACCTCAACTGCCTGTCCGTGCTGCAGTATGCAGTCGATGTGCTCGACGTCGAGCACGTGATCGTCTGCGGCCACTATGGCTGTGGTGGCGTACAGGCGGCACTCAACAATTCACGCCTTGGTCTCATCGACAACTGGTTACGTCACGTGCAAGACGTGATGAAAAAACACCGTACGCGGCTCGACGAACTGCCCGATAAAGCCAGCCGACTGCACCGACTCTGCGAACTCAACGTGATGGAACAAGTACTCAACGTCGGCCAGACTACGATCGTGCAAAGCGCTTGGGACCGCGGTAAAGCGCTCGAGATCCACGGCTGGATCTACGACCTGCACGACGGCCTACTCAAGGATCTCGCGGTGTGCGTGAAGTCAGCCGCCGAGTTCGCAGAGGTCTATCAACAGGTCGCCGAGTCGGCTTGATCGCGAGCGCGTACGGTCTCAGGGCAGTTTTATCTTGCTTGCAAGAGACTGACCGAGCGCGGCGCCCCCTTCGGGCACGACGATGCGCGAACCGGCCTCGCGACGCATCTGCTGCGCTTCTTCGATGGCATCTTCGACCGCCTTGTGCACCGCATTCGGAAATTTTTCGATGGCCTCAGGGAGCGTGGCCGCCTCGATCTCGAAGCCGAGCGGCAGCACGCCGCCCGGGGTCATCAGCTGGGTCTGCCCCAGCCAAAGCACGGGACGCGCCGCATCGGGCGCACCGTCTGCAGTAACCGGCAGCAGGCGACGCAGCGTACCCGCACGGCGATCGGTGAAAACCTCTTCGCGGTAGAGGCTGGTGGCATCGATCTTGATGTCCGGCAGACTAAGGTCCTGGATACTCATAATTTTTTTTTCCTGTGCTGAGATTCGATTCGGCGATGTTCGCCATGGTAGCCGGTTGTCCGTGCTGGCGGATGAGCACCTTGCGACGGAAAAAGCGAGTGTAACCCGCCGCACCCATGCGCGAACCACCCATGCCGGAGAGCTTGAAGGAATGCTTCTCCATTTCGTGGCACATCGCGGTGAGCGAGCCGTCATTGAGACTGATGCCGCCGGCATCGATACGCCGCCCAATGTTCTCGGCTTCCTCGAGCGTGCCCGCGATTACGCCGGCTGAGAGGCCGTAAACCCCTTCGTTGGCGAGATCGATCGCTTCATCGATGCTGTCGTAGGCCATCACCGGAATCACCGGACCAAAAGTTTCGTGGTGCATGATACGCATATCGTGATTCACATCGACGAGCACGGTAGGTCGCAGCCACTTGCCGCCATGGTCTTCGATACTGCCGCCGCAAAGTACGCGTGCACCCTTGGCGACGGCCTCGGAAAGCTGCGCGGCGACGATCTCGGCCTGTTTTCCATAGATGAAGGGGCCGATTGTACCCTGGTGAATATCGGGCCAGTTGGGCTCGACGCGTCGCGCCTTCGCCACCAGCATGGCGATGAAAGGCTCGTATATACGGCGATCAACATAAACGCGCTCGAGGCTCTGACAGGCCTGACCGGTGGCGAGACAAGTTGCGCGCAGCGCCACATCGGTCGCGCGCTCGAGATCGGCGCTTGCGGTAATGATGAGCGGATCGTTGCCGCCCAACTCGAGAAAGGCCGGGATGAAATTACGCGCGGCATTTTCGGCTACGATACGGCCGGTGGCGACGCTGCCGGTGAAGCACACCACATCGACGCCGGTCACGAGCTGCTCGCCGGTCGCGCGTCCGCCCGGCTGTACGTGCAGCACCTCGGCGAGCTCCGGGACGGCGGCGATGCTGCGCATCACCGGCTCGACGAAACGTGGCGTGACTTCACTCGGCTTGATGTACACCGCACAGCCCGCGAGCAGCGCCGGGATGGCGTCAATGAAACACAGCGACACCGGAAAATTCCACGGACTGATGATGCCGACGAGCGGGTAAGGCAAGTACTGCGAACGATAGGAAATATTCGACATGGTAGCCGAACGCAGTTCTTCTTCTTGGGCAAGGCCAGGCACGATCGCAATCCAGCGATCGATCATGCCGAGCACCGAACCCACCTCGCTGGTGGCGATCAAAAATCGGCCGGTATCGTGAGCGAGTGCGCCAATGATTTCAGCTTGTCTCGCGACCCATTTGCCGCGCCAACGCGTGAGGATGGCAATCCGTTCTTCGAGCGGACGGGCGGCCCAGCGCTGCTGCGCGTGCCGCATCGCATCGAGCCGCGCGGCGAGCTCCACCTCGCTCGGCGCATTGAAGTCGTAGTCGATTTGCCCGGTGCGCGGATTGCGCACCTCGATGAGTTCGCCACTCGGCCGTGGCGGCGATTCATCGGGCTTGGGGTTGCTCTCTGCGCTACTCATTTTTTAGTCACCAGCAAGTTTTGTTCACCATCAAGCAACTGGCGTCGCCGCGGCTGGCGACATCTTGCCGTCCCGCGCACGCTGCTGCAAAGCGCGAATGAAAGGCAGGTCCGCTTCGAGGATATCTGCATGGTCGAGTTGCGCGGGGGTCACCCAGCGCAGCCGCTGACCATCGAGTGACTGCGGCTCACCGACGAACGAATCGACCACATAAAAACGCAGTTGCACTTCGCGATCGGGATAGCTGTGCACGAGCTCCATGACGAAATCGGCCTGCGCCACCTCGACACCGAGTTCCTCGCGCAGCTCGCGCTGCAAAGCCTGTTCCGGTGACTCGTCGATTGCCACCTTGCCACCCGGAAATTCCCAGCGCCCAGCCATGCGCTTGCCCGGCGGACGCTCGGCGATCAACACCCGACCGTCTTGATCGAGCAGCGCCCCGGCGACGACGATCAGGCCTGCAACGCGCCGTGACACTGCTTGAATTTGCGACCCGAGCCGCAGGGACAGGGCTCGTTGCGTCCGACCTTGCGCTCGCCGCGCGTGACCGGCGACTGCGGCACAGCCTCGGCCGTGAAACGGTCCTCGCCCGGTGCGTTGGCGGTCTCGTCGGCGGCCGGGCCCGCGAGCACCGATTGCGCCTCGGCATGCTGCGCCTGCAGCGCCGCGAGCAGTCGACGCTGCCGCTCTTCTTCTTCGCGCTGCAACTCGGCTTCGCTGCGAATCTCGACGCGGGTCAGCATGGAAGCGGTATCGAATTTGACGCGATCGAGCATACTCGCAAACAGCTCGTAGGCCTCGCGTCGATACTCGTAGCGGTAGTCTTTTTGCGCGTAGCTGCGCAGATGAATGCCCTGCCGCAGGTAATCCATCGCCGCCAGATGCTCGCGCCAATGCTGATCGAGGGTACGCAGCATGATGTCTTTCTCGAGCGCCTGCATGAGATCGACACCATAGCGCTCGGACTTCACCGCGTAATTCTTTGCCATAGCCTCGACGACCCGGGCACGCAGCGTGACTTCGTCGAGCTCGGGCTCGGCGGCGAGCCAGCCGCGCGCATCGATCTCGGCATTGAAATCTTTGCGAACTGCATCGCGCAAGCCATCGAGATCCCAGTCCACGTGCGGCACATTGCGCGGCAGATACTCATTGAGCACACGACCCACGACATCGGCCTGAATACCGCGAATGGCGGGGGCGAGTTCGTTCGCACCCATGATCTCGGTGCGCTGCTGATAGATGACTTTGCGCTGATCGTTGGCGACGTCATCGAACAGCAACAACTGTTTGCGGATGTCGAAGTTGTGGGCCTCGACCTTGCGCTGCGCGGCCTCGATGCGCTTGGTAAGCATGCGACTCTCGATGACCTCGCCTTCCTTCATGCCCGCGGCCGACAGCAGCCGCTTGGTGAAGTTCGGATCACCGAAGATGCGCATCAAGTTGTCTTCCATCGACAAATAGAAGCGCGAGGAACCCGGGTCACCCTGACGACCGGAACGACCACGCAACTGGTTGTCGATGCGGCGCGACTCGTGGCGCTCGGTGCCGATGATGTGCAAACCACCTGCAGCAATGACTTGATCGTGACGCTGCTGCCACTCGGCGCGCACGCGCTGTCGATCGTCATCGCTAGCCTCGGCGGGCAAGGCGCTGAGCTCGGTCTCGAGACCGCCGCCGAGCACGATGTCGGTGCCGCGGCCGGCCATGTTGGTGGCGATGGTCACCGCGCCGGGACGGCCGGCCTGGGCGACGATCTGCGCTTCTTTTTCGTTCTGCTTGGCGTTCAGCACTTCGTGTGCGACGCCTTCTTTTTGCAGTACGCCCGAGATCAGTTCGGAAGTTTCGATCGAGGTAGTGCCGACGAGTACCGGCTGCTGCCGCGCCACGCAGTCGCGAATATCTTCGACGATGGCTTTGAACTTGTCGGCCTGCGTGAGGTGCACGAGGTCGGGCATGTCTTTGCGCACCATCGGCCGATGGGTCGGGATGACATTGACCTCGAGGTTGTAGATTTGCAGGAATTCCGGCGCCTCGGTGTCGGCAGTGCCGGTCATGCCCGACAATTTTTTGTAGAGCCGAAAATAATTCTGGAAGGTGATCGAGGCGATGGTCTGGTTTTCTTCGCGGACGCGCACGCCTTCTTTGGCCTCGATCGCCTGATGCAGACCCTCGGACCAGCGTCGGCCGGGCATGGTGCGGCCCGTGAATTCGTCGACGATGATGACTTCGCCACCGCGCACGATGTACTCGACGTCGCGCTTGTAAAGCGCGTGCGCGCGCAGCGCCGCGTTCAAGTGATGCATCAGACGAATGTTGGCCGGGTCATAAAGGCTTTCGCCATGACGCAGCAGTCCGCCCTCGATCATTAGGGCTTCGACTTTTTCGTGACCGACTTCGGTGAGGTGCACCTGCCGCTGTTTCTCGTCGACCATGTAGTCGCCGGCAGGTTCGGGCTCAGCCTCGCCCGAGAGCATGCCCCCGGAGCGCGGCGGCGGTCCCTCGGCCCGATCAAGCCGCGGTACGAGCTTGTTGATCGAGACGTAGGTGTCGGTGCTTTCTTCGGCCGGCCCCGAAATGATGAGCGGCGTGCGCGCCTCGTCGATCAGGATCGAGTCGACTTCGTCGACGATCGCAAACGACAACGTGCGCTGCACACGGTCTTCGAGCCGAAACGCGAGGTTGTCGCGCAGGTAATCGAAACCGAATTCATTGTTGGTGCCGTAGGTGATGTCGCAGGCGTAGGCAGCGCGCTTGTCAGCGGCGCTCTGACCGTTGCGAATCACTCCGACCGTGAGCCCGAGAAAGCGATAGACCTTCGCCATCCAATCGGCGTCGCGCTGCGCGAGGTATTCATTGACGGTGACCACGTGCACGCCCTCACCGGTGAGCGTATTGAGGTACGCGGGCAAGGTGGCGACCAGCGTCTTGCCCTCACCGGTACGCATCTCGGCGATGCGACCGCGATGCAGCGCCATGCCGCCGACCAACTGCACATCGAAATGCCGCATGCCAAGCGAGCGGCGCCCCGCCTCACGGACCGCAGCAAAAGCCTCGGGCAGCAGCGAGTCGAGGGTCGCGCCCTGCTGCAGGCGCTCGCGGAACTCGGCGGTCTTGCCCTGCAGGGCCTCATCGGAGAGGGCCTGCATCGCCGCCTCGTGGTTCGCGGCCGCGTGAACCTCGCGGGCCATGACCTTGAGCATGCGGTCGTTGCGACTGCCGAATATCCGCGTAAGAAAGTTGAGCACTCTGGAAGCCTTGCCGGGGAAGCCGGTAAAAAGGCTTGTATTTTACGCGCTGGAATCAACCGCCGATATAGGAAAGCGGGTTGACCGGATTGCCGTTGCGCAGTACTTCGAAATGCAGGTGCGGACCGGTGGAGCGGCCCGTCGAGCCCATCACCGCGAGTTGTTGACCGCGGGTCACGGTGTCGCCCGCTTTGACGAGCAAACGCTCGTTGTGAGCGTAGCGGGTGATGTAGCCATCACCGTGGGTCACTTCGACGACGTTGCCGTAGTCGAGTTTGTATCCCGCACAGGTGACGACGCCCGCACCGACTGCGATCACCAAATCACCACGATTGCCGGCGAAGTCGATGCCGCGGTGGAACGCGAATTCGCCGGACAGCGGATCCTGTCTCACGCCGTAACCCGAGGACATGAATCCGCGTACGACTGGACGGCCTTCGGGTACGGACTGCTGGCGCAATTCACGCTGCAAAATCAGCTGTTCGAGGACACTGAGCTGCGATTCACGCTGCGAAAGTTTCGACTCGAAATCATCGAGCATGCCCGACAAATCCGGTGCCGCCACGGCCACCGCAGATTCGGACTCGGGACCGCCCGCGGCAGGTGCCGCCGAGAAATCGAATTCGCTGGAATTGACATCAGCCATCTCGGCGAGTCGCTTGCCGAGTACGTCGAGGCGGACCACATGTGCGTTCAACTGACCGATACGCGCGGACATCGAGTCAACACGTTCTTGCACGCGCTCGCGCAGCTCGTCGAGTTCGCTTTTTTGTTGCAATGCGGCACGCGCCAGCGCCGCCGGACTGCCATCACCGAGATCGATGCCCCGGCTGCCGGCATTGAAACCCGCCATGAACGCACCGCCAAGCAGCGCGAGCACGCACAACGTGCCGACGCCCAGCACCCAGGGCCCGGATACATTGATGCTCGAAGCGCCTGCAGTGCGTCGCCTGAGAACCACTAGCCTCACGTCACTTCCCCCGACGGAAAGCGCCGACGACCACGTAGGCCGACCTCTGACCAGAGGTCGGTGACATAATCCATCGACTGTTATTGGACGGTAGCCGAACGAGAAACAGGCGAGACTATGCCCAAACCGCCCCCCCGAAACAACCCAAAATCACCCAAAGTGGCCGGAAATGCTCCCGCGAGGCCAGGAAAGCCCAGGGAAATCAGCAGCTTATTATCAGGTTCAGGGCTTGCCAGTCGGGCCCGGGAATTTGTCCGGCGTCAGGAAGACTGGGGGAGCTTCTTTGCCGCGCGCCTCGAGCCCGCGCTGCTCGCCGCCATCGGCCACTGCGTCGAGAAGGACGGAACACTCACCATTTTTGTGGATTCAGCAGCCTGGGCGGCTCGCCTGCGCTATGCCCTGCCCGATCTTTGGCCCGCGGCGAGTGAATTTCGCCCCGGCATCGCACGCTGGACGGTGAAGATTCAGCCGGTAGCCGCGAGGACCGGCGCGCGCACATAAGAAATCGGCGCGTCCTCGGGACGTTCGAAGACGATGGCTTCCCAAGCGGATTCGTCGGCGAGCAACGTCCGCAGCAAACGGTTGTTGAGGCCATGGCCCGACTTGAAGGCGGAGAATTCGCCGATCAGGCTGTGTCCGAGCAGGTAAAGGTCACCGATCGCATCGAGGATCTTGTGCTTCACGAATTCGTCTTCGTAACGCAATCCGCCCTCGTTCAGCACTTTCGAGTCATCGAGCACGATGGCGTTGTCGAGATTGCCACCGAGCGCAAGGTTGCGCGCGCGCATGGTCTCGAGATCACGCATGAAGCCGAATGTGCGGGCGCGGCTGATTTCTTTGAGGAACGACGTCGTGGAAAAATCCATGCTGGCGCGCTGCGCACGGCGCTTTAAGATCGGATGGTTGAACTCGATCTCGAAGTTGACTTTGAAGCCATCGAAGGGATCGAACTGCGCCCACTTGTCGCCATCTTCGACCCGCACCGACTTGCGGATACGCACGAAACGCTTCGGCGTGCGCTGCTGCTCGATGCCCGCAGATTGCAGCAGGAACACGAACGGCCCCGCGCTGCCGTCCATGATCGGCACTTCGGGGCCACTGACTTCGACCAGGGCATTGTCGATGCCGAGGCCAGCGAATGCGGAGAGCAGGTGCTCGACGGTCGACACGCGCACATCATCTTTGACGAGCGAGGTGCAGAGCGTGGTCTCGCCGACGTTGCCCGCTCGCGCCGGCACATCGACCGGCACGGCGAGATCGGTGCGTCGAAAAACGATGCCCGTATCCGGAGCTGCCGGCCGAATAGTCATGAGAACGCGCTTGCCGGAGTGCAGGCCGACACCGGTCGCGCGAATGACGTTTTTAAGCGTTCTCTGTCCGACCATTGCTGTCCCCGGTTCCGCCCGCGCCCGCCGCGCAAGAGCGGCGGGCCGGGGGAATCACAGAAGGGCGCGAGTCTACCCGAAAAGTTTCGCGATCAATCGGCCTGACGACGCAGGAACGCCGGGATGTCGAGGATCTCCTCGGCACCTTCGGGCTCGTGACGCAGACCATCACCCGCTGCTGCCTTGAAGCGCTCGTAGGCGGGAACGTCGAGTTTGCTGTAGTCGGTCGGTACCACCACCGGTCGACGTCCAGCGCGCAGTCCTTCGAGACCGGACCGTGCAGCACTGGCGCGGGCCGCAGGTGCAGCGGCCACCGCAGGAGCGACCGCGACCGGCGGCGCCACCGCCTGCGCTTGCAGGCGGCCGAGACCAGTCGCCACCACCGTGACGCGCAGCTCGTCGCTGAGGTTCGGATCTATGACCGTGCCGACCACTACCGTCGCATCTTCCGAGGCGAATTCTTTGACGATGTTGCCGACCTCTTCGAACTCGCCGATACCGAGATCGAGACCAGCGGTGACGTTGACGAGGATGCCGCGGGCACCACTGAGATTCACGTCCTCGAGCAGCGGCGATGACACCGCCATCTGTGCGGCGACGCGGGCGCGATCCTCGCCGCTCGCGAATCCGGTACCCATCATCGCCATGCCGGTTTCACTCATCACGGTGCGCACGTCGGCAAAGTCGACGTTAATGAGACCCGGACGGGTGATGAGATCAGCGATGCCCTGCACCGCCCCCTGCAGCACGCCGTTGGCGCGCTTGAAAGCATCGAGCAGCGTGGTCTTCGGGCCGAGCACGGTGAGCAGTTTCTGGTTCGGAATGGTGATCAAAGAATCGACATGTTTGGCGAGCTCTTCCATGCCGTGATCGGCGACCAGCGAACGCTTGTTACCTTCCATGTTGAACGGCCGCGTGACGACCGCCACGGTAAGGATGCCGAGCTCCTTAGCGATTTGCGCCACGATCGGCGCAGCGCCGGTGCCCGTACCACCGCCCATGCCGGCAGTGATGAACAACATGTCACAGCCTTCGATCAGCTCGATGATGCGATCGCGATCTTCCATCGCCGCCTGGCGACCGATGTCGGGATTGGCGCCAGCGCCGAGACCCTTGGTGATGTTGGAACCGATCTGCAACGCGGTCTTCACGTTCGAGTTCTTCAACGCCTGCGCATCGGTATTGATGCACATGAAATCCACGCCCTCGATGCCGCTCTGCACCATGTGCGAGACGGCGTTGCCGCCACCGCCGCCCACGCCAAGAACTTTGATCACCGCGCTCTGGCTGTATGAGTCCATCAGTTCAAACATGACGTGTCACTCCTGTTTCAAATTCAAAAACGATTTCAAAAATTGCCCTGAAACCAATCTCGCATCCGCTCGGCCATGCCGCGCGCCTTGCCGGTGATCGCCCCGGTACGCGAGCGGTTCGGCGCGAGCTGATCGCGCCCGAACAGCAAAAGACCGACGCCGGTCGAATGGATCGCATTGCTCGTGACATCAGCGAGACCCCGCACGCCGACCGGCATGCCGAGCCGTACCGGTACATGGAAGACTTCCTCGGCAAGCTCGATGGCGCCTTCCATCTTCGAACTACCGCCGGTCAGCACGATGCCGGCGGCAATGGTTTCTTCGAAACCACTGCGGCGCAGTTCCTCGCGGATCAAGCTGAAGAGCTCTTCGTAGCGCGGCTCGACGATTTCGGCGAGTGTCTGCCGGGCAAGCCGGCGCGCCGGTCGATCACCGACGCTCGGCACTTCGATGGTTTCGTCCGGATTGGCAAGTTGCGACAGCGCGCAGGCGTAACGCAGCTTGATCTCTTCGGCGTTCTGCGTCGGCGTACGCATCGACACGGCAATATCATTGGTGACCTGATCGCCAGCAATCGGAATCACCGCGGTATGCCGGATCGCGCCATGCGCGAACACCGCGATGTCGGTAGTGCCGCCGCCGATATCGACAATGCAAACCCCGAGATCTTTTTCGTCTTCGGTGAGCACGGCATAGCTCGAAGCCAGCTGTTCGAGCACGATGTCGTCGACGTCGAGACCGCAGCGCTGGATGCACTTTTCGATATTCTGCGCGGCGCTGTCGGCGCCGGTGACGATATGCACCTTGGCCTCGAGACGCACGCCGGACATCCCGACCGGATCGCGGATGCCCTCCTGCCCATCGATGATGAATTCCTGCGGCAGCACATGCAGAATTTTTTGATCGGCCGGAATCGCCACGGCTTTGGCGGCATCGATCACGTGCTCGACGTCGACAAGCTGCACTTCTTTATCGCGGATCGCCACCACGCCGTGCGAATTCAGACTGCGCACATGACTGCCGGCGATACCGGCGTAGACCGAGTGGATCTCGCAACCGGCCATCAGCTCGGCCTCTTCGACGGCGCGCTGTATCGACTGTACGGTCGATTCGATATTGACGACGACACCGCGCTTCAGTCCGCGCGACGACTGCGAGCCGATGCCGATGATCTCGATACTATTGTCGGGCGCAATCTCGCCGACCAGCGCCACCACTTTGGAGGTGCCGATGTCGAGTCCGACGATGAGCTGTCTTTCCGGTTTCTTTGCCATGCCTGTTCCGTCCGTCAACCTTCGGTGGACTCGTCGAACTCATCCACTGTCGCAACCTTAGTGCTACCACGCCAGCCGACCGAGAAGCCGTTGGTGTAGCGCATGTCCACGTAATTGATTTCTGCCGAGCGCTGCACCACGAGTCGCAGCGCGGCAGCCACGAAGCGCTCGAAGCGCTCGTCGACCTGCCGACGACCGAGTCGGATACGTACGCCGTTATCGAGATCGATCTCCCAGGCGCCACGCGCATCGAGCCGTAACGCGGCGATACGTACACCACCCTCGATCAACCGGCCTTGAATGGCGAGGTAGCGCTGCGCCACCGTGCCTTCGCTGCCCTTGGGCCCGGAGAGTCGCGGCAACTCGGGGGGAATGAATCGCGACTCGGACAAGAACAACTCGCCGCGTGCGTTCAAAAGTCCGTTGGCGCCCCAACGAGCCGCGGCAACCTGCTCGACGACGCGCACTTCGAGACCGCGCGGCCAGGCCCGGCCCACGCTCGCGCTGTCCACCCAGGGCAGTGTTTCGATGGCGCGCTGCAGCGTCGCCAGATCGGCGGTCACGAGGCCAGCATCATGCAGACGATCACGCACCGCCTGTTCGACTTCCAGCGGCGAGACGCGCTGGAAGCGACCCTGCACCAGCACGCGATCGATGGGCTGGTCGAGCGCCGTGACGATCAGCCAAAGAAATGTGCCGACCACGGCAAGACCCGAGGTCGCGGAAGCCAGACGCTTCCAGTCGATCTGCGGCATTTGCCACGCCGATTCCTCGGTGCGTTTGCGATTGCGGGGTTTGCGATTACCGAACATGGCCATGGCCTGTGCCCTCCGCCGAGTTTTTCGGCAGGCGCGTGCAGCTCGTCTCGAGCACGCGCCACACCAGCGTCGGAAAATCGATGCCGGTCGCCCGCGACGCCATCGGCACCAGGCTGTGGTCGGTCATCCCCGGAACCGTGTTGATCTCGAGCAGCAGCGGTCGCGCGGTTTTATCCATCATGAAATCGACGCGACCCCAGCCTTCGGCACCGGTCGCTGCGAACGCGCCCAGCGCCAGTGCACCGAGGTGTCGCTCCGCCTCGGCCGCAAGCCCTGATGGACAGTGGTACTGCGTGTCGTCGCGGAAATATTTGGCTTCGTAATCGTAGAAATTTTTGCTGGCCACGATGCGAATGGACGGAAGCGCGCGATCGTGCAGGATGCCGACGGTGTACTCGGCCCCGCTGATGAACGCTTCGGCCAACACCACCGTATCGGTTGCCGCCGCCGCTGCGTAGGCGGCCGGCAAGTCGGCGGCGCGCTCGACTTTACTCATGCCGACCGAAGAGCCCTGGGTCGCCGGCTTGACGAACATCGGCAAACCGAGTTGCGTGACTGCAGTGTCGAAATCTTCGGCACCGCGCAGCACGACGAAATCCGCCGTGGCGATACCTACCGCTGCTGCCAGTCGCTTGGTGCGGACTTTGTCCATGCACAGCGCCGAGCCGAGCACGCCGCTGCCGGTGTAGGGAATACCGAGGCACTCGAGCGCGCCCTGCAACGTACCATCTTCACCGCCCGGGCCATGCAGCGCGATCCAAACCCGCGCGAAACCTTGACCCAGCAGTTCGGCGAGCGGCTGCTCGCGAGGATCGAAGGCCTGCGCATCGACGCCGCGCTGCTGCAAAGCCGCCAGCACCGCATGACCGCTCAACAAAGAAATCTCGCGCTCGCTCGAGTCGCCGCCCAACAGCACGGCGACTTTGCCGAACTCGCGGGCATCGTCGATGTGGTGCAAGCCGCGCGGGTCGTGCACGAGACGCATCAGGCCGCCTCCCCCACGATACGCACCTCGGTTTGCAGTTTCACACCCGAGTGCTGCTCGACTGTTCTGCGCACATGCGCGATCAGTTGCTCGAGGTCGGCTGCGCTGGCCTCGCCCTCGTTGACGATGAAGTTGGCGTGCTTCGGTGATACCCGCGCGCCACCGATACGCAGGCCCTTGAGACCTGCCGCCTCGATGAGGCGGGCAGCGTAATCGCCCGGCGGATTGGTAAACACCGAGCCGCAACTCCATTCGCCGATCGGCTGTTTTTGCTTGCGCTCGACGAGCAGGTCGCGAATGGCGTCAGTGCTCGCCCCTGCGCGCTGTTCGAAGTGCAAGGACGCTGCCAGAAACGCCTCCTCGGCAACGGGTGGCTCGACATGCCGGTACGAGACGCGATACTCGCCGGCGCTGCGCAACTTGATGATGCCGCTGCGATCGATGACCTCGACGTTGCGCACGTGCCGCCAGGTCTCGCCGCCGAAAGCACCGGCGTTCATGGCGAGCGCACCGCCGAGTGTGCCTGGAATTCCGGCAAAGAATTCGGCAGGACCTAGGCCCCAGCGGGCACACTGCCTCGCGATGCGCGCGCAAGGTACGCCGGCTTCGCACCAGACCTCGCTTTCACCCCGACGCTCCAGCGTACTAAGCGCGCTATGCAGCGAAATGACTGCACCGCGCAAACCGCCATCGCGTACCAAAAGATTGCTGCCGAGCCCCACCCAGGATACGGGGGTGGTCAGCGGTAACATACGGAGAAATTCGGCGAGATCTTCACGATCGCGCGGTTCAAAGAAAACTTCGGCGGGTCCGCCGACATGCCAAGAGGTATGTCGTAACATGGGCTCATCGAGCGCCACGCGCGCGGCGAAGCGCTGCTGCAAGGTCCGCGTCAAAGTCGAGTCGAGCGTGGCGGGCATCATGCGTGCTCTCCACCCAAACGCTGCGGCAAATCGTGCGCGACCGCGCTGATGCTACCCGCGCCCATGGCGAGCACGACATCATCGGCACGCAACAGATCACGCAGGTTGTCGGCGAGCTCCTCGACCCGTGCGACGAACACGGGCTCGATATGCCCGCGACTGCGCACCGCGCGACAGATGGCGCGTCCGTCCGCACCGGTGATCGGCGCCTCGCCCGCGGCATAGACCTCGGTGACCAGCAACACATCGGCCGTCGACAACACGCCGGCGAAATCATCGAGCAGATCGCGAGTGCGCGTGTAGCGATGCGGCTGGAACGCGAGCACGATGCGCCGACCCGGATAGGCCTGACGCACGGCATCGAGGGTGGCACGGATCTCGGTCGGATGATGACCGTAGTCGTCAATCACCACTGCATTGCCGCCGCCTGCAGGCAAGCGACCCACATATTGCAGGCGCCGATCGACACCTTGGAATTTGGCGAGACCGCGCTGAATGGCGGCATCGTCGACGCCGAGCTCGCTGGCCACCGCGATCGCGGCAAGCGCGTTCTGCACGTTGTGACGACCCGGCAGATTGAGACTGATCGCAAGCGGCGCGGCGCGACCCGGGCGCAGCACGTCGAACGCGGACAGCGGCCCGTTACGCACCACGTTCACCGCGCGCACATCGGCGCCCTCCTCGATCCCGTACGTGGTAATCGGCCGGCCTACCCGCGGCAGGATGCCGCGCACTTCGGTATCGTCAGCGCACAGCACGGCGAGCCCGTAGAACGGCAGGTTGTGCAAAAAATCCACAAAACTTTGGCGCAGTCGATTGAAGTCGCCGTGGTGGGTGGCCAGATGATCATTGTCGATGTTGGTGACCACGGCGATCAGCGGTTGCAGATGCAAGAACGAGGCATCGCTCTCATCGGCTTCGGCCACCAGATAGCGACCCGCGCCGAGCCGCGCGTTCGTGCCGGCACTCTTCAAGCGACCACCGATCACGAAGGTCGGATCTTCGCCGCCCTCGGCGAGCACCGAAGCGACCAGGCTGGTGGTCGTGGTCTTACCGTGGGTACCGGCCACTGCAATGGCCGATCGAAAACGCATCAACTCGCCGAGCATCTCGGCGCGCGGGACCACCGGGATCCGCTGTTCGAGAGCCCGCGCCACTTCCGGATTCTCGTGCGAGACGGCGCTCGACACCACGACGACATCGGCACCGACGATATTCTTTGCCTCGTGGCCGAAGGCGATCTGGGCGCCGAGTTCGACCAACCGCGCCGTGACTGCGTTCGGCTTGAGGTCACTGCCCTGCACGCGATAGCCGAGATTGAGCAGTACCTCGGCAATCCCGCTCATGCCGCTGCCACCGATGCCCACAAAATGGATGCTGCTGATGCGCCGCATGCGCTCCATGCAAGTCGCACCGCTCATGCTGCGATCTCCAGCGCGAGATCGCCGGCGGCCAAACATACCGCACCAAGTTCGGCGGTCGCTTCGGGACGCGCCAATCGTCGCGCAGCTTCGGCCATCGTCAGCAATGGTTTGCGATCCGTAGCAAAATGCCCGAGCTCGGCCGCCAATTTTTCGGCGCTGAGTTCGCGCTCGGGGAGGAGGATCGCCGCACCCTGCGCCACCAAAAATTGCGCGTTGCGGGTTTGATGGTCATCGACCGCCGCTGGAAACGGTACCAAGATGGAGGCCACGCCCGCGGCGGCGATTTCCGAAACCGTGAGCGCACCTGCACGACAAATGACCAAATCTGCCGCCCCGTAGGCCGCAGCAATGTCGTCAATGAACGCGCTGACCTCGGCCTCGATACCCTGACTCTGATAAGCCTGGCGCGTGACCTCGAGCATCCGCGAACCCGTCTGGTGACGGACGCGCACCGTGCCCGCGGCGAGCTGCGCGAGCGCTGCAGGCACGACGCTGTTGAGACGCTGCGCACCCTGACTGCCACCCACCACCAGCAACTGCAGCGGACCACTGCGCGCGCCGTAGCGCGTTGCCGGCGTCGCCAGTGCAAAGAAATCAGCACGTACCGGATTACCGACTTCGGTCGCTTTGACACCGGCGTCGAAACTGCCGGCGAAGGCTTCGAGCACTCGGGTAGAAATCTTTGCCAAGGTGCGGTTGGTGAAGCCGGCGATGGCGTTCTGCTCGTGGATGACGAGCGGACGACGCGACAACCGGGCCGCAAGACCACCTGGGCCGGTGACATAGCCACCCAGCCCGACCACCACCCGCGGCTGGTGGCGGCGAACGGCAGCCAGTGCTTGCCCCAACGCACGCAACAAGCGCAGCGGTGCACTCAGCAAAGTGCGCAAGCCTTTGCCGCGCAAGCCGCCGATATCGATCCATTCAACCTCGATGCCCGCGGCAGGCACGAGACGCGCCTCGATACCCGCGCGCGTACCGAGCCAAACGACTTCAAAGTTTCTAGCCCGCAGCCAAGCCGCGAGCGACAGCGCCGGAAACACATGTCCACCGGTACCGCCCGCCATGATCATGACGCAGGGTCTGCTCACGCTTGCAGCGCCTCCGCAGTCCCGCCATCGCAGGCCCGCGCGGCATGAGTGCCGCGCAAACTCGCGGCGACCGTGCCGCGCGAGGCCTGCACGGCCTCGTGATACACCCGCAGCACCATGCCGACCCAGGCGAGCGTGACGATCATGCTCGAGCGGCCGTAACTCATGAACGGCAAGGTCAAACCTTTGGTGGGCAGCAAGCCCATGTTGACGCCCATGTTGATAAACGCCTGCATCGCCACCCAAAGACCAAAGCCGGCCGCGAGATAAGCCGGAAACTTGAGACCCGCCTCACTCGCGAGGCGCGCGACCCACAAGGCGCGCAGCCCGAGCGCCACGAACAGGCCGATCGTGAGCAGGATGCCGAGCAGACCCAATTCTTCGGCGAGTACCGCGAACAGGAAATCGGTATGGGCCTCCGGCAAATAAAAAAGCTTCTGTACGCTCTCCCCTAGGCCGACTCCCGTCCAACCGCCGCGACCGATGGCGATCAAACTTTGCGTGAGCTGAAAGCCACTGTTGAACGGGTCTTGCCAAGGGTCGAGAAACGAGGCGAGCCGACGCAGTCGATAAGGCGATGAGACGGCGAGCGTCGCCAACAAGCCGGCACCCACCACCGCGAGCGCCAGCACATCACGCAAACGCGCGCCAGCGATGAAGAGCACGCCGAAGGCGGTGGCCGCCAGTACGGTCGCCGCGCCGAAGTCCGGCTCCAGCAGCAGCAGACCAAAGAAAATACCAACCACACCGAGCGGCTTGGCGAGACCCATGAAAGAACTGCGCAGCTCCGCCTCCCTTCGCACGGCGTAGCTGGCAATGAACACGAGGACTATCACGCGCGCGGCCTCGGAAGGCTGAAAGTTGAAACCGGCCAGACGAATCCAGCGCCGGCTGCCGTTGACGACGTGGCCGACGCCGGGAATCAACACGGCAATCAACAACAGCAACGCGCCAGCCAGCAGCAAAGGTGCAAAGCGCTCCAGCCACTCAGTGCGTACCGCGAGCGCGCAGCAGGCTGCAACGCTGCCGACCATAACCAGCACGAACTGGCGCTCTAGATAGATGAACGGGTCGCCGGATTCTTTGGTACCGATCGACATCGAGGCCGAGGCCACGACAACCAAGCCGAGCAGCACGATGCTCGAGACCAACAGCAACATCACGGTATCGATATGGATGGTGGTCGGTCGGCCACCACCACGCGCTGGCAGCGTAAAAGAACTCATGCGGGCAACCTCCCCACGGCGGCGGCGAAGCGCTCACCGCGTTCGGCATAATCACGAAACATGTCGAGACTCGCGCACGCCGGCGACAGCAGGACGATCTCGCCCGGCTTGGCGTGCATGGCCGCCGCCTCGACCGCTGCCTCGAGCGATTCGCAGTGCTGCCACTCGCAGCTGCCCTCGAGTGCCGCTGCCAACTGCGCCGCATCACGACCGATCAGCAGCGCGCGTCGGACTCGACCCTGCAAGGTCGCGGCAAGCGGCGCGAAATCCTGGCCTTTGCCATCGCCACCCGCAATCAGCAGCACGTTTCCCGGCAGACCGCGCACTGCGGCCGCCGTTGCACCGACATTGGTGCCCTTGGAATCATTGATGTAGCGCACGCCGCGCTTCTCGCCCACCCACTGCGAACGATGGGCGAGCCCAGTGAATTCGCGTAATTCTTCGAGCATCGGCGGCAAGGGCAAGCCGCTCGCCTCGCCGAGCGCGAGGGCGGCCAGCGCATTGGCGGCGTTATGCAAACCGGCGATCCGCATCGCCGACACGGCGAGCACCGGGGTGCCACGAATAGCGAGCCAGCGCTCGCCCTGATGCTCGATCAAAGAATAAGCGGCGCCGCTCGCACCGGCGACCGAAAAGCCGACCACACGCTGCGGTCCCGGCACCGACAGGTCGCTGCTGACGACCACCTCAGGCATGGCGCGAGTCCAGGAATCGTCGTAATTGACGACCGCCGTTGCGCAGTGACGGAAGATACGCGCCTTGGCGGCGCAGTAGGCCTGCATGCTGCCGTGCCGATCGAGATGATCGGCCGTGAGATTGAGTGCGGCGCCCGCCAGCAGCCGCAGCGACGCAGTGCTCTCGAGCTGAAAGCTCGACAGTTCGATCACGTAGAGTTCGGGCGTCGGCTGCGCGAGCAACTCGAGCACCGGCGTACCGAGATTGCCGCCGACAGCGACCCGACGACCAGAGCGGGCCGCCATGCGACCCACCAGCGTCGTCACCGTGCTCTTGCCGTTGGTCCCGGTGATGCCGACCACCGGCGCCGCGGCTTCGCGAGCGAAGAGCTCGACGTCGCCGACGACTTCGATACCGCGCTCCCGTGCCACGCACATTAGCGGTTCATCGAGCGCGACGCCGGGCGAGGCCACCACGAGAGAAACGCCTTCGAGCAAACTCACATCGAAACGACCGTAGGCGGCGCGGGCTCCGGGCTGCAGGGCACTCACTGCCGACTGCCCGGATGGTGACTCGCGACTGTCGGTAACCGCCAGATCCCAACCCCGCGCTGACAGGTGACGCGCCGCCGACAAACCGGATTTGCCGAGCCCGACGATGAGTGCGCGCGGTGCGGATGCCGTGATCGTCATCGCAGTTTGAGGGTCGCAAGACCCGCGAGCACGAGAAAGAACGTGATGATCCAGAACCGTACGATCACTTTGGGCTCAGCCCAACCTTTCAACTCGAAGTGATGGTGGATGGGCGCCATGCGGAAGATGCGCTTGCCAGTCAGCTTGAAAGAGGCCACTTGCAAAATCACCGAGGCCGTCTCGAGCACGAAGATGCCGCCCATCACCAGCACCACGGGCTCCTGACGCACGATCACCGCGATCGTGCCGAGCGCGGCACCGATCGACAACGCGCCGATATCGCCCATGAAGACTTGCGCGGGATAAGTATTGAACCAAAGAAATCCAAGACCGGCACCGACCAGCGCCGCACAGAAAATAAGCAGCTCACCCGCATGCGACACCGCAGGAATGCCGAGATAGCCGGCAAACACGGCATTACCCGCCGCGTAGGCGAACACACCAAGCGCCGCAGCCACCATGACCGCCGGCATGATCGCGAGGCCATCGAGGCCGTCGGTGAGATTCACGGCGTTGCTCATGCCGACGATCATCAAGTAGGTCAGAAGGACGAAACTGAAGAGGCCGAGCGGCAAAGCGAAATTTTTGACGAAGGGCAGAAAGAGCGTGGTATCCACCGGCGTCCTCGCGGTGTACCAAAGCGCCAGTGCCGCGGCGAGGCCGCCGATCGACTGCCAAAAATATTTGTAACGGGTAATCAGACCCTTGGGGTTTTTCTTGATGAGCTTCAGATAGTCGTCCCAGAAGCCGACCATGCCGAACAGCACAGTCACGCCGAGCACGATCCACACGAAACGATTGCCGAGATCCGCCCAGAGCAGCGTCGACACGGTGATGGCAACGATGATCAGCAGACCACCCATGGTGGGCGTGCCGACTTTCTTCTGGTGCGCGGCGGGGATGTAGTCACGAACCACCTGACCGATTTGATCGCGCGTGAGCTTGGCGATCATCCACGGCCCGATCGCCAAAGAAATAGCGAGCGCGGTCACCGCGGCGAGGATGGCGCGAAAAGTCAGGTAGGAAAAAACGTTGAATAGCGAAGCCGTTTCAGCCAGGCGTTGCGACAGCCACAGCAGCATCAGTGCACCCCCTCTGCAGCAGGCTCGTGGACGTCGGCGCGAGCTGTGCTCTGCTCGAGAGCCACCACCACGCGTTCCAGCCGATTCATGCGCGAACCCTTGATGAGCACACGGGTATCGCTCGCGAGTTCGCGCTCGACGGCCGCAGTCAAATCCGCCATGTCGGCATGCCAACTCGCGCCGGCGCCAAAAGTCTCCACGGCGTGGCGGCTCGCTTCGCCGAGCGCGAATAGCCGCGCGACCCCGTGATCGCGCGCGTAACGACCTGCCTCGAGATGGGCCTCGCGCGCAAACGTGCCGAGCTCGGCCATCTCGCCGAGCACCAGCAAGCGGCGTCCGCCGAGCGACTCGAGTACATCGATGGCCGCCTCCAGCGAACTCGGATTGGCGTTGTACGAATCGTCGATGAGCCACGCGCCCGCGCGCGCCGCGCGCAACTGCAAACGGCCGGTGACCGGTCGCATGCGCGCAAGACCACTCGCGATATCGGTCAGCGTCGCGCCTGCCGCGCTCGCGGCCGCGGCGGCACCCAGCGCATTGAGAACATTGTGCTTGCCGGCGAGCTGCAGCTCGATCGCCGCTTCGCCGTGGGGCGTCATCAGCGTGAAGCGCGTCAAAAAGCCGCGGGCCGTGGTTTCGGTATGAATATCGCGCGCGGTGAAATCCGCCTTGGCACCCAAGCCGAAAGTGACGATACGCGCCACGGTCATGTCGCGCCACAACGGCGCAAAACTGTCATCGGCATTGAGAATCGCCGTGCCATCACGAGCGAGCGCGGCGAACAACTCACCCTCGGCCCGCGCTGCACCTTCCAGCGAGCCGAAACCCTCGAGGTGCTCGGCGCCCGCATTGGTGACGATACCGATCGACGGCGCGGCGAACGCAGCCAGTTGCGTCACATCGCCGGCATGATTGGCGCCCGTCTCGATCACCGCATGGCGATGCTCAGGCGTCAGCCGCAACAGCGTCACTGGCACCCCAATGTGATTGTTGAGATTGCCAGCCGTTGCCAGCGTCGATCCGCGGACCGCGAGAATCGCCGCAATCATTTCTTTGCTCGTGGTTTTGCCGTTGCTGCCGGCGACCGCCACCAATGGGAGCCTCAGTCGTTCGCGCCAGACTTGCGCCGCGCGCTGCAACGCGGAAAGCGCATCAGCGACCAAAATCACGGGAAATCCCGGTGGACCTTCACGTTCGGCAAGCGCGCCCGCAGCGCCGCGGGCCGCTGCCTCCGCAAGATAAGTGTTGCCATCGAAGTTCGGGCCACGCAGCGCGACGAAGAGTTCGCCAGCGGCAAGCTTGCGCGTGTCGGTGTTGACGGCGACGAACTCGCGGTCCGCGCCGCAGAGACGACCTCCGCAATCGACGGCGATGTCCTGCAGCCGCCGCATCAGTGCGTCACCGTCGACGGCGCGGCAGCAGACCGATAAATACTTTGAATGAGCTCGCGGTCGCTGAAGCGACGACGTTCGGCGCCAACGATCTGGTAATCCTCATGACCTTTGCCAGCCACCAGCACGACATCGCCCGCCGCCGCCTGCTCGAGCGCATGGCGGATCGCACTGCCCCGATCATGGATCACCGTCGCCCGCTGACCTTGCGGCAAGCCGGCCAGAATGTCGCCAACGATACCGCCCGCGGGTTCGCTGCGCGGATTGTCGTCAGTAATGACGATGTCATCGGCCATCGCGGCGGACACGCTCGCCATCAGTGGTCGCTTGCCGGCATCACGATCACCACCGCAGCCGAAGACGACGTGCAGACGACCCGCGCAATGCGCGCGTGCTGCGCGCAAGGCTTTGGCGAGCGCATCCGGCGTATGGGCGTAATCGACGATGGCGAGCGCGCGCCCCGGCGCGACGATCGCCTCCATGCGGCCGGGCGGTGCACTGATGCTGGCGAGCGCAGCGAGCGCAGCGGGCACGTCAACACCCAAAGAATCCAGAATCCCGAGCGCAACCAGCACATTGTCGGCATTGAACTCGCCGATCAGCGGCAACGTCACCTCGTGACGCGACACCGTGCCCTCGCCGAGGCGCGCCTCGAGCGTGAACCCCAGTCCCGTGGGTTGACTGCGCACCTGAGCGGCAGTGAACGAGCGCGTAGCACCGTCGAGCGCTCGACATTCATCGATTACCGCCAAGCCCGCAGTCGTGCGTGCGGTAAGCACCAGTGGCAGCGAAGCTATGTGTCGCCGCGCCAGCGTGGCACCAAAGGCATCATCGACGTTGATGACGCCACAACCGAGATGCCGCATGTCGAACAATCGCGCCTTGGCGGCACCATAGGCTTCCATGGTGCCGTGATAATCCAGATGATCGCGAGTGAAGTTGGTGAAGGCCGCCACGCGGAAATTCACTGCGGCGACTCGATGCTGATCGAGCGCGTGCGACGACACCTCCATCGCCACGCACTGCGCGCCGGCGGCCTGCATGGCAGCCAGTTGCCGCTGCACGCTGACCGCGTCCGCCGTCGTGTGTTCGCCTGGAATGACGGCCTCGGGTACGCGACCGACGCCTAGCGTACCCATGTACGCGGCCGGTAACTGACAGCGACTCAAGGCCTGCGCCACGAGCCAGGCGGTCGTCGTCTTGCCATTGGTGCCGGTGATCCCGGTCACGGCGAGCTTCGCCGAGGGTCGACCAAAGAATCGGCTGGCAATCTCGCTGGCGTGCTGCGTCAGATCTTTGATCGGCAGAGCGGTGACACCATCTGGCACGGTGGGCGCGGCGATACCCGGCGCCGGCTCCCAAAGCACGGCGCGTGCGCCGCGCGCGAGTACCTGCGGCAGCTCCGCAAGACCATGGGTGCGACGCCCTGCGCAGGCCAGAAACAAACCGCCCGCCGCCACGGTGCGACTGTCGAGACTGATGTCGTCAATGACGAGGTCACTCGCGGCATCGTCGACGAATCCCGCGCGCAATTCACCGAGCCGGCGCGCCCCCAAGGCGCCCATCAGCGCAACGCTCCGTTCGCGGTACGGGACGCGGCCGCTGCGGTCGCAATATTTTGCGGCAAATCGGCCGGCATCGATTCGGTCTCGGGGAGCGCATCAAAAAATTGATCGACGGGCGTATCGGGCGCCACCGCCAGCAGTCGCAGTGCACCACCGACCACCGACGAGAACGTCGGCGCCGCCACATCGCCACCGTGATAAAGACCCGCAGAGGGTTCGTCGATGACCACCACCGTGGCCAGACGCGGATTACTGGCCGGCGCGAGCCCAGCGAACACGGCGAGATATCGATTGGTGGAATAGCCACCCGCACTGGCCTTCCAGGCCGTGCCGGTTTTGCCGGCCACGCTGTAGCCCGGAATCGCCGCGCGTTTGCCGGTGCCCACATCCGACACCACCGACTGCAGCATGCGGATCACATCTCGACTCACCTGCTCCGGCAGTGCGCGCTCGCCCTTGACGGCGTGATCGATACGCGTGAACGACACCGGTCGCTGCATGCCATAGGCACCGAGCGTGGCGTACGCATGCGCCAGCTGCAGCGGCGTCGCCGACAGACCGTAGCCGTAGGACACCGTGGCCGTAGTGATCGGCCGCCAGTGCGAGTACTGCGTGAGCAAGCCCGCCGATTCGCCTGGATAACCGCTCGTGGTCACCCGTCCGAACCCGACTTTTGACAGCGTGTCGTGCAAAGTTTCGGGGCCGAGCGTCAGCGCAATCCGCGTCATCGCGACGTTCGAACTTTTGGCGAGTGCCGTAGCCAGATCGATGGCGCCGAGGTTGTGCTTGTCCTCGACCATCTTGATGCCAACTTTGACCATCCCCGGGTTGGTATCGATGATACTGTCGGTACGGAACTTGCCGGAAGCGAGCGCAGCCGCTACCACAAAAGGTTTGATGGTCGAGCCCGGCTCGACGAGATCAGTGACCGCACGATTTTTGTAACCCGCCGGCTTCAACTGCGCGCGATCGTTGGGATTGAACGTTGGCTGATTGACCATCGCCAGCACTTCGCCGGTCGTGACATCGATCACCACCACTGACCCTGCACGCGCGCGATGCAGCTGCATCGCCGCTTTCAATTCGCGATACGCGAGATACTGAATGCGCATGTCGATCGACAGCTGCATGTTGCGACCGGCGCGCATCGGCTTGATGCTCTCGACCGTCTGCACGGTACGTCCGAGATTATCCTGAATCACGCGCTTGGCGCCGTTGTCGCCGGCGAGCCAATGATCGAATGCGAGCTCGAGTCCTTCCTGCCCCGCATCGTCCACGTCGGTGAATCCGATCACGTGACCGGTCACCTCGGCAGCCGGATAGTAACGACGATATTCGCGTGTCAGATGCACGCCCGGGATGTCGAGCGCGCGCACCTTGGCGGCATCGGCGGGCTGCAGATGGCGCGCAACGTACAAAAATTTCCGCTCCAGTTTGGTGGTGACGAAGCGGGCCAATTCGTCGGGCTCACGATTGATCGCGCGCGCGAGATTGGGAATCTGCTCGTTAGCGAGCGTGAGCTCTTTCGGGTTCACCCACACCGAATCGACCGGTGTGCTGACGGCGAGCGGCTCGCCGGAACGATCGCTGACGCTACCGCGATGCGCGACGATGCTCGCCACCCGCGTGAAGCGCTCATCACCCTGCCCGCGCAGAAACTCGCTCTCCACAAACTGCAGAGTCGAGGCTTTCCAAATGAGCAGGCCAGCACCGATACCCACCAGCACCGCGACCGTCGCCAGCCGCATCCCGAACGAAGCGTTCGGCGTATCCGGCTTGCGCGTCAGACCGCTGCGCGATTGCCGAGCGCCGCCGCGCTGTCCGGCGGCAGGCTTGCTCGCTGTGCGTTTGCCGAAGGGCCAGCGAATCATGGCGCGACGACCTCGATCTGCTTCGGCGGCGGCGTGCGCATGCCGAGATTGGTGGCCGCCACGTTCTCGACGAAGGCGTGCGTCGACCACGCGCTCTGTTCGAGTTGCAGCTGACCCCACTCGATTTCGAGTTGATCACGCTCGCGGTTCACCCGCTCGAGCTCGACGAACAGCTCGCGCGCCCGATGCTTGACGAAAATGGCGCCCGCCGCTGATGCCAGCACCGCCAACCAAAGAATTGGGATCAGCATCGCGAGAGCACGTTGGGAAGGCAGCTTCATAACAGGCTTCGCACTGCAACTGGCGCCGCCGCCAACTTCTCGGCACAACGCAGCACGGCGCTGCGCGCCCGCAGATTGCGCGCGAGTTCGGCCTCGCCAGCACGCCGCTTGCGCCCCACTTCGCGCATCACCGGTTGCGCCTGCAGCGGAATCACCGGCAAGCCTGCGAACACCGGATCAACGCTGCTTTTGACGCGGATGAATTGTTTGACGATGCGATCTTCGAGCGAGTGAAAGCTGATCACGGCCAAACGACCACCCACGGCGAGCACCGCGAACGCCGCCTCGAGCGCCGTCCGCAGCTGCCCGACTTCGTCGTTCACGTGCATGCGGATCGCCTGAAAGCTGCGCGTCGCCGGATGCTTGCCATCGCGAGTGCGCACCGCGCGCTGCACGATCGCTGCGAGCGCTGCGGTGCGGGTGATCGGCGTCTCGCTGCGCGCGGCGACAATCGCCGCGGCGATCCGTCGCGCAAAGCGCTCTTCGCCGAGCTCGTAAATCACGTCGGCAATCTCCCGCTCGGTCGCTCGGGCCAACCAACCGGCTGCCGACTCGCTACGGCTCGGGTCCATGCGCATGTCGAGCGGACCATCCTGCGAAAAACTGAAACCGCGCTCGGCCTCGTCGAGCTGCGGCGAGGATACGCCGAGATCGAGCAGTACGCCGCGGACCGCCCGCCCGCGAGCATGCGCGGCGACGGTCGTCGCAAGTGCCGAGAATTCCGCGTGCAGCAGTTCGAGTCGAGGCTCGGCGGCGAAGCGACGACGCCCGGCCTCGATGGCCGCTGGATCGCGATCGAGTGCCAGCACGCTCCCGCTCGGGCCGATGGCCTCGAGCAGGCGTGCGGTGTGTCCGCCACGCCCGAAGGTGCCGTCGACAAAGAAATCGCCGGCGCTGGGCGCCAGCACTTCCAGCACCTCTTCGACGAGTACCGGGATGTGCTCATCCACCTGTCCATCCGCCTCAAAGCGACAGCGAGTCGAGTTCGGTCGACAAATCGGTGGCGGTTTCCTCGCTCTTCAGCCAATAGTCGCGGCGCTCGATCCAGCGCGCTTCGTCCCACAGCTCAAGCCGGTTCCCCTGACCGATCAACATGGCATGCCGCGTCAGGCCGGCGAATTCGCGCAGCTCGGGCGACAGCAACAAGCGCCCCTGGGCGTCGAGTTCGATTTCGGTCGCATGACCCACCATCAGCCGCTGCAGGCGCCGTGAGCGCTCGTGCAGCGAGGGCAGGCTCATCAACTTGCGTTCGATCTGCTCCCAGTCGGGCAGCGGATAAATGAGCAGGCAGGGGTCCCGATCGACGGTGACGACCAGCTGGCCCTCGCTGCGCTCGAGCGCGCGCTGGCGTTGCCGGGTGGGCAATACCATCCGACCTTTGTCATCCAACGTGACTTTGCTGGCACCGCGAAACATGACCCACGCGGGTGCAATTGCACCCATTCCGCCCCACTTTTTTCCACTTGGCGCCACTATAGGAATCGGCGCAGCGGAGTGTCAACGGTCTAGCGGTAATTGTTTTCAGTTACGCCAATAACGTACATTCACCGAGCTTGGCACTCAAGGGGCAAAACAGAACAAAGGCTGAAGGGTTTCAAAGAGTTGCCCGCGAATGCTTACGCGGGCACTGAGGAAAAAGGGAGTCGGCCGATAAGCCGGGTTCTGTCGTGGACGATCATTCCTCTGGGACACCCGTCACCGGATGCCTCTAGCAGCCTACCCGGAAGTCACGCTCGGACACCGCGCTGCAGGTTTCCCTGCGACTTCCCTATTTGGCCTTGCTCCCGGCGGGGTTTGCCATGCCACAACTGTTACCAGTTGCGCGGTGCGCTCTTACCGCACCATTTCACCCTTACCTGCGGTCCCTCCCACGAGGGGAGTTTGCGCATCGGCGGTATCTTTCCTGTTGCACTTTCCGTGGGCTCGCACCCCCCAGGCGTTACCTGGCGCCGTGTCCGAAGGAGCCCGGACTTTCCTCCACATCTCGTGAAAAATGCAGCGATCGTCTGGCCGACTCCGACGGTGACGATACGCGCCGATGACACCGATCACAAATGCGCGAGCGCACGCTCTGGCGTTCCGGGACTCAGCGCCGCGCCGCGGCGAGCTCGACCGCGCGCGCATACGCCGTCTCGCGCCCGAGGCCGCTCGCGGCCGCCGCAATCGCCGCCGCCTTGGCTGCCGGCAAATGCGCGAGCGCTGCGCGCAGCACACGCTCCATGACTTCGTCGGCAGCGATCGGCGCGCTCATCGTCGCCTCGCCCTCGCCTCTGGACTCGACCGCGGCGCCCGCGATCACCAAGGTGATCTCGCCGCGCTCGAAAGCAGGCTCTTGTGCCGCGCGTTGCGCGAGCTCCTCGAGACGACCGCGATAAACGCTCTCGTGCAATTTGGTCAACTCGCGCGCGACCGCCGCCTGGCGCGTACCGCCCAGCACCGCTGCACAATCTTGCAGTGCGGCCACGATCCGATGCGGTGTTTCAAAGAAAACGAGGGTTCGCGGCTCGCGCCGCAACGCCTCGAGACGCTCGCGACGCTCACGCGGTTTCGCCGGCAAAAAGCCCTCGAAACAAAAACGATCGGTCGGCACGGCGGCCACCGACAGCGCGGCCGCGATCGCCGTCGGCCCGGGAACACTGCGCACTTCGAGACCCGCGGCAGCGGCCCGTTGCACGAGATCGAAGCCTGGGTCAGAGAGCAGCGGTGTTCCGGCATCACTGACGAGCGCGATCACCTCGCCCGCCAGCAGCCGCGCCAGCAGCGCATCGCCACGCTCGCGCTCGTTGTGGGCGTGCAGCGAGATCAGCGGCTTTTGCAGCCCGAGCGCCGACAGCAACTGGCTGCTGCGCCGGGTGTCTTCGGCGGCGATCAGATCGGCATCGGCCAAGGCTTCGCGCGCCCGCGGCGACAAATCAGCGAGGTTGCCGATAGGGGTCGCCACCACCGCAAGCCGGCCACGGCCGCGTTCGGCGGGCTCGCTCTGGTGACTCGTGCGCTTGCCGCCCGCCGCCTGCTCTGCAGCCACTATAATTTCGCTCCCATGATCGTCCGCGTCTGCATCGTGCCCGCGCCGATCGCGGTATTCAATCGGCGCGCTGCCTCGCCAGCAGCCGGAGTGCATCAATGACCTCTAGAGCCATGATCGCGGTGCGCTGCTCACTGCTGGTGCTGCTGATACTCGCGCTGGCGAGTTGTGCGCCCAACACGCGGCAAACAGCCAGTGTCGAACGCGCAGCCGCCTTGGCCGAGCGCGGCGATCACGCTGCGGCCGCGCGCGAATACGAGGCGGTCGCCGCAGCCACCGCAGAGTCACTACTCGCCAATGCGGCCCTGCTGCCAGCCGCCCGGGAGTGGCTGCAGGCCGCCAACCCGGATGCTGCGGCGCTGGCGCTCGGTCGATTACTGCCCCCGCTCGATGCGCTGCAGATTTTTGATCGCGATCTGCTGGGCGCTGAAATTGCGCTGCAACGCGGCGACAGTGCCCGCGGCTGGGAGTTACTCGCCGCCTTGCGCGCACCCAGCGGCCCAGCGCGCATCGATGCCTACCATGCGCTGCGGCAGCAGCTCGCCCTCGCCACCAAACGGCCGCTGCAGGCCATTCGCAGTCAGGTGGAACGCGAGACGCTGGCGGCCGATCCAGTCGGCGTTGCGCAATTGCGTCGCCGGTTTCTCGCCGAGCTGCAGGCGACCGTGGAGCGCGGCGTCACGATCGATCCGCGCCTTGCGGGCCGCGACACGCTCGCCAGCGGCTGGCTCGAGGCCGCGCCACTCGCGGCGCGTGCCGCGCGGGCACCGATTGCAGCCAATGCGGGGATCACGGCGGCCTGGCGCAAACGCTATCCCAATCATCCGGCCGCCGCGACGTTGGCGATGATCGGCCAGCTGCCGACCCCACAGCCCCTGCTGGCGATGGCAAACAATCCGCGACCGGCCGCAGCGCGCGACAACGAAGCGGGTGCCGCACCGCTCGCGCCTGCGGGTCAGCCGCTGCCGCGCGCGACGCACGTTGCGGCGTTGCTGCCGCTCAGTGGCCGCAATGCAAGCGCCGGGGCACAGTTGCGCGACGGCATCCTCGCAGCTCAGTTCGCCGAACCCGAAGCCAGCCTTACACCCGTGCGTTTCTACGACACCGCACGGCAAAGCGTTGCCGAAGCCATGGCCGCCGCGACGCGCGCGGGCGCGTTGTTCATCATCGGTCCGCTAGTTCGCGAAGAGGTGGTCGCCGCCGCCACCAACGCTGCGCAGGGCGGCGCGCCACCCATCCTGGCGCTCAATTTTTTGCCCGCGGATCAACCGGTGCCGCCAACCGTCAAACAATTCGGGCTGTCGCCCGAAGACGAAGCGCGCGCGGTTGCGCAACGCGCGCTCGCCGAAGGCCGACGTCGCGCCGTGGTGCTCGCGCCGGCCGGTGACTGGGGCAATCGCGTGCTCGCAGCGTTTCGCGAAACCCTGGAAGCGGGCGGTGGCGTGATTCTCGCCAGCGAATCTTTGAGCGGCCGCGAAGTGGGACCGGTCTTGCAAGCGGCGCTGCGTGTCGATGACAGCATCGCGCGACACCGACGCATTCAGGCCGTGCTCGATACCCCACTCGCCTTTCAGTCGCGACGGCGGGCAGATATCGATTTCGTGTTCACACCGGGTCAAGCCTCCGCGCTGCGACAGTGGCGGCCGCAGCTGCGTTTCCAAGGAGGCGGCGATCTACCCGCTTACGCGACGGCCGATGCCTGGGACGGACGCGCAGGCGCCGAACTTGCCGGGCTGATTTTTCCCGACATGGATTGGTCGCTCGCCGCCGAGGCGCCGGCGGTCGCCGCGCTGCGCGCCGACACCAGCGCCGCGTTCGGTGACAGTAACGGTCGCGGTCGTCTGTTTGCCTTCGGCCACGATGCCTGGCTGCTGCAGTCCGCGCTACGCGCGGGGAAAACACCGACCGTCGAGGCGCCGCTCGTCGGGGCGACCGGCCAGTTGTCGATCGATGCTGCGGGCCGTGTCCAACGCAGCCTGCGCTGGGCCGAGATCGGCGCGAGCGGATTGCGGCTGCTCGATGCCGATGCCCGCACGCAGAGCGGCGGTGACTGAGTCGCCCCCGCCGGCATCGGCTTCGCGCCATCCGGGGGCGCGCCCGGCTCGCCATCTATGCCTTGGCCGCGAGGCCGAAGATTTGGCTGCGGCGCATTTGCTCGCTGCGGACGCCGCGATCGTGCTGCGCAACTACCGACGCCGGCGGGGCGAGCTCGATATCGTCGCCCTGCATCGCAGCGTGGTGCTGATCGTCGAAGTGCGCTTGCGTTCAACTACCCGTCACGGTGGCGGCGCTGCCAGCGTCAACCGCTGCAAGCAACGCCGGGTGATTCACGCGGCCAGACAATTGCTGCAGCAACGAGGCGATCTCGCGCGCCACCCGGTGCGCTTCGACGTCATCGCGCTGTCGCCTACGCTGGCGACCGACGGCTCCCCCGCTTGGGATGTCGGTTGGCTGCGACACGCCTTTGAGGCGCCAGGCTGACGGGAACGAACTGTTATCTTTGCCGCGCCACCATCTCTGGCGCGTCGTTATTTGACAACTTTGAGGCTCGGACGCTTCGGCCGCGCGCCCGCCGCAGGCGCTGCTCCGGCGCCGCCGCTCGGCAAACCGCGATCGGGAACGAGCGGCCCGGGTGCAGGATCGGTGGGTGATGGCGGGGCGGGTGGCGGCGCGTCGTCTTCGGCCGGGAACATCAGCCCCTCGCCCGTCTCGCGCGCATAGATGCTGAGCACTGCCGCGTTCGGAAAGCGCAGCTGGCGCGGCACGCCACCGAATCGCGCCTCAAAGATTACCCAGTCGTTGCCGAGATCGAGATGGCGCGTCGCGTCATAACTGACGTTGAGCACGATACGCCCCTCGCGGATGTGCTCACGCGGCACCTCGACACCCTCTTGCGCGGCATCGACGATCAAGTGCGGCGTGAGCCCGCTCTCCGTCATCCACTGATGCATCGCCCGTAGCAAATACGGGCGTCGTGGAATGCGGCTGGCGCTCAAGCTTATTTGACGTCCTTCCAGTATTCGAGCTTGAGCAGATACGCGAAGCCCGTGAACACGAGCAGGAACAGGATCACCCACACGCCGAGCCCTTGCCGCTTGGCCTTCTGGGGCTCGCCCGCGTACTCGAGGAAGTTGACCGTATCGCGCAGGAACGCGTCGTACTCTTCGGCCGAGAGTTGCCCCGGCGCAGCGAGTTCGAACGACTGCCAGTGCGATTCGCTGACCTTGGCGCCGTCGACGGTTTTCTCGATGGTCTCGAACTTGGCTTCCTGCAGGCCCTGCAGCGCCGACAACACGTGCGGCATGGCCGTACCGGGCAGCGCGAGATTGTTGGTGCCATTCGGGTGCTGCGGATCGACGTAGAACGTCTTCAAAAATTGGAAGACGTACTCCGAACCCTTGGCGCGCGTGATCAGCGAGAGATCGGGCGGCGCCTTGCCGAACCAAGCCTCGCCATCGACGGCCTGCATCGGCGAGATCATGTAGTCGCCCTTCTTGGCACCCGGCAACAGCAGCAGTTTTTCCATCTGCTCCTCCGGAATGTTGAGATCGGCGGCGACGCGCGAGTAGCGGTTGTACTTGAGCGAGTGGCAACCGGCGCAGTAGCCCATGAAGTTGGCCGCGCCACGCTGCAGCGACGCGACGTTGCTGACGTCGTTACCCGGCTTCCAGTCCATCCAGGCGGCGTGCGGACCGGCAGCGGCCGCGAAGCCGAGCGAGCTCGTCAACGCAAGCGTGAGCCCGAGGGCGGCGATGACAACGGACTTACGCATGGTACGAAACCCTCTCCGGAGCAGGCTTGCACTTCTCGATGCTCGTGTACCACGGCATGAGGATGAAGAACGCGAAGTAAACCGCAGTGAAGATGCGGGCGAGAATGACGTAGAGCCCATCCGCCGGCTGCAGGCCGAGGTAGCTCAGCGCCACAAACGCCACCACAAACAGCGCGAGTGCCACCTTCGAAATCCAGCCCTTGTAGCGGATCGACTTCACTGGCGAGCGGTCGAGCCAGGGCGGGAAGAACAGCACCACAATTGCGAGCAGCATGAGCAAGGCACCCATCTGCTGATCAGGTACCGCACGCAACATCGCGTAGAACGCGGTGAAGTACCACACCGGCGCGATGTGCTCGGGCGTCGACAGCGCATTCGCAGGCTCGAAGTTCGGCTTCTCGAGGAACAGACCACCGAACGTCGGCACGAAGAAGATCACGCCGCAGAAGAACAACAGGAACACGCCCACACCGAAGATATCTTTGACGGTGTAGTACGGATGGAACGGGATACCGTCGAGCGGCTTGCCATCGGTGCCCGTCTTGGCTTTGATCTCGATGCCGTCCGGGTTGTTGGAACCCGTCTGCCGCAGCGCCACGAGGTGCATGGGGATCAGGAACGCGATCGCGAACGGCACGGCGATGACGTGCAAGGCGAAGAAACGGTTCAGCGTCGAGTCGGCGATGCCGTAGTCACCGCGAATCCATTCGACGATCCCCGGACCGATGACCGGGATGGTGCCGAAGAGATTCACGATCACCTGCGCACCCCAGTAGGACATGTTGCCCCAAGGCAGCACGTAACCCATGAAGGCTTCGGCCATCAGCGCGAGGTAGAGCAGCATGCCGAGTATCCACAACAGTTCGCGCGGCGCACGGTAAGAGCCGTACATCAGCGCACGGAACATGTGCAGATAGACGACGATGAAAAAGAACGACGCGCCGGTCGAGTGCAGGTAGCGGATCAGCCAGCCCCATTCGACCTCGCGCATGATGTATTCGACCGAGTCGAAGGCCATGAGCTCGCTCGGCTTGTAGTGCATCGTAAGGAAGATGCCCGACAGGATCTGGATGACGAACACCAGCAGCGCCAGCGAACCAAAGAAATACCAAAGATTGAAGTTCTTGGGTGCGAAGTAGCCGATCAGCTGCGAGTCGACGAACTCGTCGACCGGCAGACGCTTGTTCAGCCAGGCACGGAAGCCGGTCTTGCCGGCGGTGGTATCGGTCGAGGCGGCCATCAGGCAGCTCCTTGGGTGGCATCGACGCCGATGACGAGCATCGAGTCGGACTCGAACTTGTGGGGCGGCACGCGCAAGTTGGCCGAAGCCGGCGAGCCATTGAAGACGCGACCCGCGAGATCGAAGCGCGAACCGTGACAGGGACAAAAGAAACCGCCCGGCCAGTCGGCGCCCATCGCCGGATCGGCGACGGTGAAAAACTGCTTGGGCAGGCAGCCAAGGTGGGTGCACGCCGCATAGAGCACCAGCACCTCGGGCTTCAGCGAGCGCGCATCGTTCTTGGCGTACGCGGGCTGGTCTGAGGCCTCGGACTTCGGATCTTTGAGGCTGCCGTCATGACCGCCGAGTTTGGCGAGGGCCTCTGGCGTACGGCGTACGACGTAGATCGGCTGCTTGCGCCAGCTCTTGGTGATCATTTGGCCGGGTTCGAGCTTCGAGACATCGATCTCGAGCGGCGCTCCGAGCGCGCGAGCGCGTTCGGAGGGCTTCCAGGAAGCGATGAAGGGCACCAAAGTAAATGCGGCACCGACCGCACCGGTCCCCGCCGTTGCCACCGTCAGAAATTTGCGCCGACTGAGGTCGGCGTCATCGGGGGTAGCGTTCTGGTCGCTCATGCCATAGTCTCCCGGCCCGACCACTCCGTCGGGGTGCTATCCGTTGTGCGTGGAAGCCCGGCATTATACACGCGAGTGCTCCTGTGGAGCCGCGGGCTGTGCCAGCGAGGACCAGATGAGCGGGTGGAAAAAAGCAGTCATCTTCCTGAGCGGGTCGCTGGTGGGCGGACTCGCGCTCGCCTTTCTGGCGGTGGCGGGTTTGTACCTGTGGCGACCGGAGATTCTTGCAGAACTCACCGCCAGCGCACCGTCGCCGACCAGCGACTCGCCGGCTGCCGACGAGCCCGCAGGGCCGGTACCGACCGTAGACGGCGCGGCCTCGCCCGCCATCGTGGCGCCGCCCGTCGTCCGCGACGGCGGTGCCGCGAGTTATGCGAGCGCCGTGAAAATCGCTGCGCCGGCCGTGGTCAACCTGTATGTCACGCGGGTGGCGACGGAGCGCGTGCTGCGCAGTTTCCTCGATGATCCGTTCGGTGAATTCGCGCCGCGCTACCGCCGGCGGACCGAGCAGTCGCTGGGCTCGGGGGTCATCCTCGATGACTCCGGCCAAATCGTCACCAACCATCACGTCATAGACAATGCGACCACTATTCGCGTGCAACTCGCCGACGGTCGCTCCGCGCAGGCGGAGATCATCGGGCGCGACCCCGACACCGACCTCGCGCTGCTGAAGATCGACCTGCCCAATTTGCCTGCCATCCGGCTCGGGCGCTCGGATCTGCTCAACGTCGGTGATGTGGTGCTCGCCATCGGCAACCCCATCGGCCTCGCGCAGACCGTGACGCAGGGCATCGTCAGCGCCACCGGCCGCGATCAGCTCGGCATCGCCACCTTCGAAAATTTCATCCAGACCGATGCGCCCATCAATCCGGGGAATTCCGGTGGTGCGCTGATCAATACGCGTGGTGAATTGATTGGCGTGAACACGGCGATCATCGCCAAAAGTCTTGGCGTCGAGGGCATCGGCTTCGCGATCCCGGTCAATTTGGTGCGCGGTGTCGTCAATGAAATCGTCACGCGCGGCAAAGTGCTGCGCGGCTGGATCGGCGTCGGCATCGAAACCATCGACGCGGAAGTCGCCAAGACGGCGGGCTTCGATGGCGCCGTGACGCGTATCAAGCGCATTGCCGGCGGCAGCCCGGCGCAGCAGGCGGGCCTGCTGCCCGGCGACATCATTCTCAAGATCGACGACCAGACGACGCGCAGTTCACGCGAAGTACAACTGCGGATCGCCGACACCTCACCCGGACAAACCTTGGCCATCGAGGTGCAGCGCGGCAGCGAGCGCGGCACTGCGCGGGTGCGGGTCGACGAGGCGCCGCAGCAAGTCAGACCACGCTGACCAGGCGAGCCTGCGCAGACCGCGCTGCTCACGCGGGCCCGCTCAGGCCGGTGCGCGCTTGATCGCGGCGCCGAGCGCCGCCAGTTTTTCTTCGATGGCCTCGTAGCCACGATCGATGTGATAAATGCGATCGATCTCGGTGCGTCCCTCGGCCACCAGGCCAGCGAGCACCAGTGACGCAGAAGCCCGCAGATCGGTCGCCATCACCGGCGCGGCCTGCAAACGCGGCACACCCTTGATGATGGCCGTGTTGCCCTCGAGACGAATCTCGGCGCCCATGCGGCGCATCTCGAGCATGTGCATGAAACGATTCTCGAAGATTGTTTCGATGATGGTGCCCACGCCCTCGGCAACCGTATTGAGCGCCGCGAACTGCGCCTGCATGTCGGTGGGGAACGCCGGATAGGGCGCAGTGCGCAGATCCACCGCTTTGGGCCGACGACCACGCATGTCGATTTCGATCCAGTCGCTGCCGGTGGCGAGCGTAGCTCCCGCTTCCTCGAGCTTGGCGAGCACCGCATCGAGGTGCTCCGGCCGAGTATTTTTGAGGCGCACCTTGCCGCGCGTGATCGCACCGGCAACCAGATAGGTGCCACTCTCAATGCGATCGGGCAGTACGCGAAACTGCCCGCCATGCAAACGCGGCACGCCGTCGATGATAATTTTATCGGTACCGGCGCCGCGGATCTTGGCGCCGATGGAATTGAGGAAATCGGCAAGATCGACCACCTCGGGCTCGCGCGCCGCGTTCTCGAGTGCGGTCTGCCCCTCGGCGAGAGTCGCCGCCATCAGCAAATTTTCGGTGCCGGTGACCGTGACGGTGTCGAGCACGAGGCGCGCACCGCGCAAGCGCTTGGCGCGCGCGCGGATGTAGCCGTTCTCGATCGACACCTCGGCGCCCATCGCCTGCAGCCCAGCGACGTGAATGTTGACCGGACGCGCGCCGATCGCGCAGCCGCCGGGCAAAGAAACATCGGCCTGACCGAAGCGCGCGAGCAAGGGCCCGAGCACCAGTATCGAGGCCCGCATGGTTTTGACGAGGTCGTAGGGTGCGATCGGCTGCTCGAGCGTGCTCGCCTCGACCTCGACATTCATGCGCTCATCGACCGTGACCGTCACCCCCATCCGACCGAGCAGCTCGATCATGGTGGTGACATCCTGCAGATGCGGCACGTTGCCGATCGCCACGGGCTCTGCGGCCAGCAAGGTGCCGGCCAAAATCGGCAGCGCAGAATTTTTGGCGCCGGAGATGCGAACCTCGCCCTCGAGGACCGCGCCGCCGTCGATCTGCAGCCTATCCATTAGCGCGCCCCCGCCTCCTCGGGCGTGAGGGCTTCAATGGAGAGCGCATGGATCTCGCGACCGACCAGCTCGCCGAGGATACGATAGACCATCTGGTGCCGCGCGATGCTGCGCTTGCCAACAAAAGCCTCGCTGACCACCCGGGTCGCGAAATGGATCTGGTCCTCGGACTGGACCACGACGAGGGCGCCGGGCAGGCCGGCGCGGATCAGTTCAGCTACTTTTTCGGGGTGCATGCAGGGGCGCTATGATGCCACCTCATGAAGACTCCTGCGCACCCGGCCGAATCGGCCGCTCAAGTCGGCTCGACAGTGGCGGCGCCGCGGCTGATCGCCGCCGGGCGCCGCGCCCTGAGCATCGAAATCCGCGGGCTCGCGGCGCTCGAGGCACGCATCGACGAGGGCTTTGCCGCGGCCTGCCAGCTGTGTCTCGATTGCCGCGGTCGTGTGGTCGTCACCGGCATGGGCAAGTCGGGTCACGTCGGCGGCAAGATCGCGGCGACCCTGGCGAGCACCGGTACGCCGGCGTTCTTTCTGCATCCCGCCGAAGCCAGTCACGGCGATCTCGGCATGATCACCCGCGACGACGTGGTGCTCGCGCTCTCGAACTCCGGCGAAACGCCTGAACTGCTCACCCTGCTCGCTTCGATCACCCGGCTCGGCCTGCCGCTGATCGCGCTGACCGGCAATCCACAATCAACGCTCGCGCGCGAAGCGCGAGTGCATCTCGATGTGGGCGTTGCCGAAGAGGCTTGCCCGCTCAACCTCGCGCCCACCGCCAGTACCACCGCAGCCCTCGCCATGGGTGATGCGCTCGCGGTCGCGCTGCTCGAAGCGCGCGGCTTCACCGCCGAAGATTTTGCGCGTTCGCATCCGGGTGGTGCGCTCGGTCGCCGCCTGCTGCTGCGCGTCAAAGATGTCATGCGCAGCGGCGCCGCCGTACCGCGCGTGGGGCCCGACACCGCACTCGCCGACGGGCTGCTCGAAATCTCCAGCAAGGGTCTCGGCATGACGGTAGTGGTCGATGCTGCGGGTCACGCCATCGGCGTATACACCGATGGTGATTTGCGACGTTCGCTCGATCGCCGCGTCGACATTCACGGCGCGCGCATTCGCGAGGTGATGACGCATCCCTGCAAGAGCATCGGACCGGGCGAACTCGCCGCCGAGGCCGTGCATCTCATGGAAACCCACCGCATCACCTCGCTGCCGGTGGTCGACGAGCATGGCATGCTCGTTGGCGCACTCAATGTGCACGATCTGCTGCGCAGTGGCGTGCTGTGAGCGGATGATTCGCGCATGCGCCTCGCGCCGAAAATCCCGTCGTCAAACATTTTGCTGGGCTTGATGCTGGCGACGCTGCTCGCCGCCTGCAGCCCGGCGACGCCGGATGCGACCACACGCTTGCCCGCGGGCGAGCGTGATCCGGGCTATTCGGCGACCGATGCCGTCATCGTGCAAATGGGTGCCGATGGCTTGCCGCGCTACCGGCTCGAAGCCGAGCGCCTCGAACAAGACCCGCAGTCGCTCAAAGTCAGCTTGCAGGCACTGCGCTTCGAGACCGGCGCCCGCGACGGCGCGCCTTGGCAGGTGCGCGCACCCGAGGGCCTGCTCTCCGCTGATGCACGACGACTTGATCTTTCGGGCGGCGTGACGGTCAGCACCGAGAGCAAAGCACTGCGCAATGGCGGCTTGCAGCTGGTGACAGCTCGACTGCAATACGATCTCGAGTCGTCACGGGTGCGCGCACCGGGCGCCGTCAAAGTTTCTCTGCAGGGTCACGAGCTCGTGGCCACCGGCCTCGAAGCCAACCTGCGCACCGGACAAGTGCGCCTGCAGTCGACCATCCGCGGACGCTTCACACCGTGAGGCCGCAGATCATCCAACTTGTTTACCGCTACCGCCAAATGTTGCGGCTCTGCCGCATGTTGCGGTGGCAAGCCGCGGCCTGGGTGGTGCTCGGCGCAGCGCTGCTGCTCGCCAGCTGGCCGGCAAGCAGTCACGCCGACAACGGCGACATCACGCTCGATGCCGCATCCTCCGAAGTCGATTACCGCAGCAACACCCTGCTATTCCGCGATGTGGTGATCACCCAGGGCAACGTCCGCGTCGCGGCACAACGGGCGCGAGCCACGGGTCTCGACTTTAATGATTCCACCTGGACTTTCAGCGGCATGGTGCGCGTGCTGGTCGATGGCGGGGAACTGCGCTCCGACGAGGCCACCGTGGTCTTTGCGCGCAATCAGATCGTGCGCGCCACCATCCGCGGCAAACAGGCCGAGTTCGAACAAAAATTGCGCGATGGCGGGAACGCGCGTGGCCGCGCCGGCAGCATCACCTATGAAATGACTGCGGGTACGGTCACGCTGCGTGACGATGCCTGGCTGAGCGACAACGGTCGCAGTGAAATCCGCGGCGACCCGCTGGTCTACAACGTACGCGAGCAGCGCGTGCAAGCTGGCAAGCCCGCAGGTAGCAGCGAGCGCGTGCGCATCGTGATCCGGCCGCGCCCCGCGACCGAGACCGCCGACACGGCGCCCCCAAAGCCATGAGACCGCCGGCATGAGCCACTTGCGCGCCAGCCATCTCGCCAAAGCCTACGGCACGCGGCAGATCGTGCGCGGTCTGTCGCTCGAGGTGCAGGCCGGCGACATTGTTGGTCTGCTGGGGCCGAACGGCGCCGGCAAGACGACTGCGTTCCACATGATTGTGGGCTTGGTGCCCGCCGACGCCGGCCGGATCGAAGTCGACGGTCGCGATCTCACCCACGCCCCCGTTCATCAGCGCGCGAAAGCCGGCATCGGCTATCTGCCACAGGAGGCCTCGGTGTTCCGTCGGCTGTCGGTCGAGGACAACGTGCTCGCGATCCTCGAAACGCGGCCCGAGCTCGATGCAGCACAGCGCCGCGCGCGCTGCGAGCAGATCCTTGCCGACTTGCGTATCGAGCATGTACGTCGCTCGCCCGGCATGGCGCTCTCGGGCGGTGAGCGTCGTCGCGTCGAAATCGCGCGCGCCCTCGCCGCCGATCCGCGCTTCATGTTGCTCGATGAGCCATTCGCCGGCGTCGATCCACTCTCCGTCGCCGACATCCAGCACATCATTCGCGAGCTCGCCGCGCGCGGGATCGGCATCCTCATCACCGATCACAACGTGCGCGAAACCCTCGACGTGTGTGCGCGCTCGTACATCATCGGCGATGGAACGGTCATCGCATCCGGGTCGGCGGCAGAAATCCTTGCCAATTCCCGCGTGCGTGAGGTGTACTTGGGCGAGTCCTTCAGTCTTTAGGAAGCCCTAGCGACGCCGGCCGCGTCGCCCGCGCAAAACACGACCCGCCGATGCTCAAGCAGTCCCTGCAACTCAAGCTCGGTCAGTCCCTGACCATGACGCCACAGCTGCAGCAGGCGATACGCCTCCTGCAGATGCCGACGATCGAATTGAAGGCGCATCTGGCGGAAGTGCTCGAGTCTAACGTCATGCTCGAGCAGGAAGACCCGGAAGACGAGGTCGAGCTCGGCAGTCATTTCACTGCGGTCGAACAACAGGCCGCGATCGAAACACCAGAACCCGTCGAAGTCGAAGTCGTCGAGCAACCTTGGGCCGATCGGCCGGGTACCGGCAGCGATGCCGGCCGCGCCGAAGACGATGAGATGGCCGATCGTGACATCGTCGATGAACGCGGCGAGTCGCTGCGCGATCACCTGCTCGGACAACTGGAACTCGCTGGCCTTTCCGATGACGATCTGACCGTCGCCACGACGCTGGTCGATGCGTTGAACGATGACGGCTATCTCACCGAGACGCTGAGTGAGATCGGTCTCAGTCTGCAACCCGATCTCGTCTGGGGCGAAGAAGAAATCGAGCGGGTGCTGATGCTCGTGCAGACGCTCGAGCCGGTGGGCATCGGTGCGCGCAGTCTGGGCGAATGTTTGACGCTGCAACTTGCGCAACTCGATGCGGCAACGCCCGGGCTTGCCCTGGCACTGCGAATCACTGCGCAGCATCTCGACTTGCTCGCCAAACGCGATCCGACTCCCCTCGCCGAGGCAACTGGCGCTGCGACCGAGGAGCTCGCAGCAGCCATCGCCCTCGTTCGCGCCTGCCATCCGCGGCCGGGCTCGCTGGTGAGCGCCGCACGGCCGGAATACGTGATCCCCGATGTGTTCGTGCGCCGCACCGCCAAAGGCTGGGCGGTGGAACTCAACCCGGGCACCGCGCCACGCATCCGCGTGAATCAGGAATATGTCGGCATGCTCGGTCGCGGCAGCGACCATACGACGCTGCGCACGCAGTTGCAGGAGGCGCGCTGGCTGCTCAAAAGTCTGGAGATCCGCAACGACACGCTGCTCAAAGTGACGCGCGCCATCGTGGCGCGGCAGGCAGATTTTTTGAACTACGGTGACGAGCGCATGAAGCCGATGATCCTCAAGGACATCGCCGCCGCGATCGAGATGCACGAATCGACCATCTCGCGAGTTACCTCGGGCAAATACATGCACACGCCACGCGGTGTGTACGAATTGCGTTATTTCTTTTCGAGTCAGGTCGAAGGCGGCGATGGTCAAGGGACCTCCTCGACCGCCATTCGCGCCAAGATTCGCAAACTCATTCGTAACGAGGACGCCACGAACCCGCTTTCGGACAGCCGACTCGCCGAGATCCTCAGCGGCGAAGGCATACCCGTAGCCCGCCGCACGGTCGCCAAGTACCGCGAAGGCTTGGGTATCGACTCTTCGGCCGAGCGAAAGAAGGGCAAATCGCGCTAACCTTGACGTCAACAGGAGGACGCCATGCAGATCTGCATCACCGGCCATCACGTCGAAGTCACCGACGCCATGCGCGCCTATGTCCATAAGAAGATGGACCGCATCACGCGCCACTTCGATCACCTCATCGATGCGCACTACGTGCTGTCGGTCGAGAAGCTGCGGCAAAAGGCCGAGGCCACGCTCAAGGTGCGCGGTGGCGACATTCACGCCGACGCCGTTGCCGAAGACATGTACGCAGCCATCGACGCGCTCGCCGACAAACTCTATCGGTTGGTCAAGAAGCGCAAAGAAAAAACCACTGACCATCACGCTGAAGAAGGTCGTCGAGCACGCCACTGACGGCGTTCTCTTCGCGATCTGTTCGTATGGCCTCGACGCTGCGTCTCATTCTCGTCAGCGGTCTCTCCGGGGCCGGCAAGAGTGTGGTGCTCAATGCGCTCGAAGATCTCGGCCACTATTGTGTCGATAATCTGCCGGCCTCGATGCTCGAGCCCTTCGTCGCGCATGTGCTGCGCAGCAACGAGGGTGGCTATCAGACCGTTGCCATCGGCATCGATGCTCGCGACTCGGGTCTCGGACTCGAGCGCATTCCGGACACCATCAATGAATTGCGGCGCTGCGGCGTGCGCTGCGAATTGCTGGTGGTCACCGCAGCCGAAGGCGAATTGCTGCGTCGATTCGGCGAGACCAAGCGTCGCCATCCGTTATCACGCGAAGGCGGCAGTCTGCAGGAGGCGGTCCTGCGCGAGCGCCAGCTGCTCGATCCCATGATCCAGTCGGCCGATCTCGTGGTCGACACCACGCATATGGGCGTACACGAACTGCGCGACGTGATCGTGCAGCGCATCGATCGCAGACGTGGTGCGGAACTGTCACTGACGCTGGTGTCGTTCGGTTTCAAGCACGGTGTTCCGGGTGATTGCGATTTCGTCTTCGATGCGCGCACGCTGCCCAACCCCTATTGGACCGTGAGTTTGCGCGCGCTCACCGGTCGTGATCAGGAAGTGATCGAATATCTCGGCGCACAGCCGGCGGTCGGCGCCCTGCTCGAACAATTCGCGCGTTTCATCACCGCGCGCATCGACGAACATCAGGCGGCGCGTCGACGCTATCTCACCATCGGCATCGGCTGTACCGGCGGTCAGCACCGCTCGGTCTATCTGGTCGATCGCTTGGCGGAACGCCTGCGCGACAAGGCACCTTCGTTGGCAGTACGTCACAGCTCGCTCGCATGAACGTCAGCACCCGCAAAGAAGCGCGACTCGTCGCGCTGCGTGAGGCGCTTGACTCGGGCACCCTGCGTCCGGCGCAGCGTATGGTGGCGGCAATGCATCCGGCGGAGATCGCGCTATTGCTCGAATCGGTGCCGCCACATCAGCGCGAACTCGTCTGGAGCATGGTCGATCCCGAGCTCGAAGGCGATGTACTCGTCGAGCTCAACGAAAACGTCCGTCACGAATTGATCGGCGATATGGCGACCGAAGAATTAGTCGCCGCGGCCGAGGGCATGGAACTCGACGATCTCGCCGACCTTGTCGGCGATCTGCCCGAAACAGTAACGCTGCAAGTGCTGCGCTCGATGGACCAACGCGATCGCGAGCGTCTGCGTAACGTC
>Ga0194131_10000425_pt1 | contig 71081 bp, 58 predicted proteins | sample TA2KigO120mmetaG_FD_148631 | JGI IMG/M metagenome (GOLD analysis project Ga0194131, IMG submission 148631) | Freshwater microbial communities from Lake Tanganyika, Tanzania - TA2015053 Kigoma Offshore 120m | ecosystem: Environmental > Aquatic > Freshwater > Lake | place: Tanzania: Lake... | reverse complement strand
GCTGCGGTGGCGGTTTAGCTCACTGAGCGATCCCATCAATCCGGCGCCTCCACCCTCATTCCGACCCCGGCCTCCGCGCGCGCCTGACTGATGGGATCTTTTTCATTCCCTTGCAGCCCATTCTTTTTCATACTCTTTTCCTCTTGACTTCAAAGCCCGTGGGACCTAATATTCAAATCACAAAGGTTTCGACGGTTGCGTTCTTCCGTCGATTCTGATTCTCCCAATGAACATCACCCTGACTCGTCAGGGATGTCGAAAGTGCTCATCCGAAAGGGTGGGCATTTTCGTTTTTGCCCCTTGTTCGCCGCCTCTCGGGTAAACTTTCCCTATGCACCCTCCGTTTCTCAAGCGGCCCGAACCCACCTCCTGGCGACAGCGCTGGGCCGCCATGCGCAACCTCCCGCCACTGCTCAAGATGGTCTGGCAGACCAGCCCCACCTTCGTGACGCTGAGCATCCTGCTGCGGCTGGTGCGGTCCCTGATCCCGCTTGCCATGCTCTGGGTGGGCAAGCTGATCATTGACCGGGTGGTCGAGTCCATCTCATTGAAATCCATTGACTTTTCCGTCATGTGGCCACTTGTTGCGCTCGAGTTCGCCCTCGCTATTCTGAGCGACGGCCTCGCCCGCGGAGCCTCGCTCATCGACTCGCTCCTAGGAGACCGCTTCACGAACGAGATCTCGGTCCGGCTCATGCGCCACGCCTCCAGCCTGGACCTGGCCTCGTTTGAAGACCCCGAGTTCTATGACAAGCTGGAACGCGCGCGGCGCCAGACCACCGGCCGGCTCGGGCTTCTGGGTGGATTCGCCTCGATGGCCCAGGACGCCATCACCCTGATTTCGCTCTCCGCCGGGCTGGTTTGGTTCTACCCTTGGCTCCTGGCCCTTCTGGTGGTGGCCGTGCTGCCCGTATTTTTGGGCGAGACGCATTTTGCCGGCCTCGCCTACTCCTTGCTCTACCGCTGGACGCCGGAGCGCAGAGAACTGGATTACGTGCGAATGCTGGGAGCCTCCCTGCTCAGCGCCAAAGAGGTCAAGATTTTCGGCCTCGGCGAATACCTCGCTTCCCGCTACCGCCACCTCGCCGACCGGTTTTACCTGGAAAACCGCAATCTGGCGGTCAACCGCGCCTCTGTCGGCGCGGCCCTCAATCTCCTCGGCACTTCCGCTTACTACTTTGCCTACATCGTGATCCTCCAGCGAACCTTGAGCGGCGCCTTAACTGTGGGCGATCTCACATTCCTGGCTGGAGCCTTTGCCCGCAGCCGCTCCCTTATCGAGTCGCTTTTCAGCTCGGCGGCCAGCATCTCCGACCAAGCCCTCTACCTCACCGATCTTTACGACTTCTTCCAGATGCAGCCGACCATCCGCGCCGCGGCGGGCTCGCTTCCCGCTCCGCGGCCCATCCGCCAGGGCTTCGAGTTCCGCCACGTCAGCTTCCGCTATCCCGGCTCCGGCAAGTTGGTCCTCCGGGACGTCTCCTTCCGGCTCAACCCGGGCGAGCGCATCGCCCTGATCGGCGAGAATGGTGCGGGGAAGACCACCCTTGTGAAGCTGCTCGCCCGGTTGTACGACCCCGCCGACGGTGTCATCCTTCTGGACGGCATCGACCTGCGGGAATACTCGATCGACGACCTGCGCTCGGAGATCGGCGTCATCTTTCAGGACTACATGAAATATGACATGTTAGTCAAAGAAAATATTGGCTTTGGAAGGATCGAAAAACTTGACGATCTGTCCGCCATCGAACTCTCCGCGCAGAAGAGTCTCGCCGACTCCGTCGTCAACACCCTGCCTGCCGGGTACGAACAGATGCTCGGCCGCCGCTTTGACTCCGGGGCCGACCTTTCCGCGGGCCAGTGGCAGAAGATCGCACTGGCCCGCGCCTATATGCGCGATGCCCAGCTCATCATTCTCGACGAGCCGACGGCCTCGCTCGACGCTCGCGCCGAGTATGAAGTCTTCCTCCGCTTCGCCGATCTCACGCATAACAAGATGGCTGTCCTGATTTCCCACAGGTTTTCCACAGTCCGCATGGCGGACCGCATCCTGGTTTTGGAGCACGGCTCCATCCTGGAGCATGGCACTCACGAGGAACTGGTCGCCTCCCGCGGCCGCTACGCGGAGCTGTTTGAACTGCAGGCGGCCGGGTACCGCTAAACCAACTTATTGTCCCGCTCACCTTCGCTTCCAGTCCCGTTCACCGCCGATTTGTCCGCGCAAGAGGCCATCCCACGGCAAAATGTCCATTAGCCCATGATCACTCGTCTATACGTGTTTCTTGCCCTCGCCGCCGCTGTCTGGTCCCAGCAGGCCGGATCGATCGAAGGCACCGTCCGGCTCGCCGCTACCGGTCAGCCGATGCATAACGTGGTCGTCACGGTTCTCCCGCTTGGGCGGAATGCCGAGACTGCCGACGATGGTAGTTACAAGATCGCCAACCTTGCTCCAGGGACATATACCGTGCTGGCCCGGGTCTCCGGCCTCAGCGCCGAGCCGCAACAAGTGACCGTTTCCTCTTCTGCCGCCACGGCCGACTTCACTCTCGCTTTTGATCCCCTCCGCCAGCAGGTCACCGTAACCGCCTCCGGCAGGCAGGAAACAACACTGGCTTCCTTTCTTCCTGTCACAACTATCGAGACCGCGGAGCTGGCTCCGAAGGCAGCCCCTTCGCTCGGGGAAGTACTGAACCGCCAGCCCGGCATCGCCATGCGCAGCTTTGGTCCCGGCAACACGCGGCCGGTGGTGCGCGGCTACGACGGCGATCGGGTTCTCATTCTTCAGGACGGCATCCGCACCGGGTCGGTCTCCTCGCAGTCGGGCGACCATGGCGAACCGATGGACGTAACCTCGCTTGAGCGGATCGAAGTGGTTCGCGGGCCGGCCACGCTGCTCTACGGCTCCAACGCCATCGGCGGCGTCGTCAATGCCATCTCCCGCCACGACCTGATTCACCAGCATCCGCATGAAGGGTTGAAGGGCTACGTCACCGGCCTCGCCGGCAACGCCAACGCGAACGGCGGCGGCAGCGGCGGCCTGGAATACGGTTTCGGTAACTGGCTGGTCTGGGGCTCGGGCGGCGGCCAGCGCACCGGCGAATACAACACACCCATCGGCAAGATTCACAATTCCCAAACGCGGCTGGAACAGGGTTCGGGCGGCCTTGGCCGCTACTCGGACAAAAGCTTCTTCAGCTTCAGTTATGGCCTCAACCAGGCCCGCTACGGGGTTCCTTCTTCCGAGGACGGCGCCGATGAGCATGGACATGAAGACGCCGTGCTCGCCCTGCGCCGCCACAGCTTCCGCTTGAACGGCGGCGCCAAGAACATGGAGTCAGGTCTGGACCGCGTTCAGCTCACACTCAACTACAGCGACTACAACCACCGCGAGCTGATCGATGGTGAGACCGAGTCGCACTTCTTCAACAAGCAGTTCATCTATCGCACCGTCTTTGATCAGAAGCGCAAAGGCCCGCTGTCAGGCAGCTTCGGTTTCTGGGGCCTGCGCCGCGACTTCAAGTCTGTCGGCGAGGAGGCTCTCTCGCCTCCCGTCGATCAGGATGCCTTCGCCGCCTTTGCCGTGCAAAGCCTGGATTTTGAATCCACGCGCCTGCAGTTCGGCGGACGTCTGGAGCACACGCGCTACTCCCCGGAGGGCCTGCGCAACCGTAGCTTCACCGGCTTCTCCGGCTCGGCCGGCGTGAGCCAGCGGGTCGCCACCAACTCCGTCTTCGTCGCCAACTACAGCCACTCCTATCGCGCGCCGGCGCTGGAAGAGCTCTATAACAAGGGCCCCCATCCCGGCAATCTGACGTTTGAAATCGGCAACCCCAACCTGGTGCGCGAGCGCAGCGACGGGGTTGACCTTTCCCTCCGTCACCAATCGCGCCGCCTTCGCGCTGAGGCCGGCTACTTCTATTACCGCAACTCGGACTTCGTTTACCTTGCGCCCACGGGCGAAATCGAAGATGCGCTGCCGGAGGCCGAATACCTGCAAGCCAACGCGCGCTACACCGGGGCCGAAGCTCGACTGGATGCCGCTCTCCACCCTAGCCTGTGGCTCAATCTTGGCTTTGACGCCGTCAGCGCCCGCCTCACCTCTGCTGACACGCCGCTGCCGCGCATCCCGCCCGTCCGCGGCCATGTCGGCCTTGACTACCGCTACAAGAACTTCAGCCTGCGCCCCGAGCTTGCTCTCAGCCGGCGGCAGGGTCAGGTCTTCCTGATCGAAGAGCCCACCGCGGGCTTCGGCGTCTTCAATCTCTCAGGCTCCTACACCGTCGTCGGCCAGCACGCCCTGCACGTCTTCTCGGCCTCTCTGTTCAACGCCTCCAACCGCCTCTACCGCAACCACCTCTCCTTCATCAAGGAGTTCGCGCCGGAAATCGGCCGCGGCTTCCGGCTGACTTATACGGTACGTTTTTTCTAGCCCAATCGGGCCTAACTCTTGCATCGGCCCACTGCGGTTTTCCAGCCGGCGTAGAGTTCCTCGCGCGTGGATTCCGGCATCTCCGGCTCAAACGCGCGGTCGACGCGCCAGAAACTTTCAACAGCCTCCACCGACGGCCAAAAGCCTGTCGCCAGTCCTGCCAAGTAAGCCGCGCCGAGCGCCGTCGTCTCGGTATCGGCCGGACGCACGATACGGCGGCCGAGGATGTCAGCCTGGAACTGCATGAGGAAATCATTGGCCGCGGCGCCGCCGTCGACACGCAGCTCATGCAGCTGAATCCCCGTGTCGGCTTCCATCGCTTCCACCAATTCGCGTGTCTGGTAGGCGATGCTTTCGAGCGTCGCGCGCACGATATGCGCCGCCGTTGTCCCGCGCGTCAGCCCGCATATTAGGCCCCGCGCCGCGCCGTCCCAATGCGGCGCTCCCAGACCAACAAAGGCTGGCACGACATAAACCTCTCCTGTATCCGGCGTCGAACGCGCCACGGCGTCCGATTCGGCCGCTGTTTTGATCAACCCCAGCTGATCCCGCAACCATTGCACCGCCGCCCCCGCGACGAACACGCTGCCTTCCACGGCGAACTCGGAGACTGCCTTCGCCGACGCCGCCCGCGTGGCCAGCAAGCCATTTTCGGATGACGGCGCCGTCTTGCCCGCATGCAGCAGCGCGAAACAGCCGGTGCCATAAGTGTTTTTGGAAAGCCCGGGCCGGAAACAGGCCTGGCCTACCAGGGCCGCCTGCTGATCTCCGGCGATACCCGCCACGGGGATTTCGTCTCCCAGCAGATCGCCGGACGTGCGGCCCACGGCTCCGGCACTGGGAACAATGCGCGGCAGCATCGCGTCGGGAATATCGAACAGGTCCAGCATCGCGCGGTCCCACTCCCCGCTCGAAAGGTTCATCAGCATCGTGCGGCTGGCATTCGACACGTCCGTCACATGCACCTGCCCGCCCGTCAGCTTCCAGATCAGCCACGTATCGATGTTGCCGAACAACAGATCGCCGTTGCGCGCCCGCTCCCGCGCACCATCGACGTTCTCCAGAATCCAGCGGACCTTGCTCGCAGAAAAGTAGGCGTCCACGATCAGCCCTGTAGTCTTCTTCACTGCCGCCCGATCGCTCTCCGGCATGCTGCGGCAGTAATCGGCGGTTCTCCGGCACTGCCAGACAATTGCCGGTGAAACCGCGGCGCCCGTGCGCCGGTCCCACACTACTGTCGTCTCCCGCTGGTTGGTGATTCCTATTCCCGCAATGGAGCTGGCACGCGCGCCAGCGGCTTCCAAAGTTGCCCGCGCCGCCGCCAACTGCGCCTGCCAGATCTCCAACGGATCCTGCTCCACCCATCCCGGCTTTGGATAGCGGCTCTCAAAGCCGCGAGCCTCCATCGCCACCCGTTTGCCCTCTTCATCGTAAAGCGCCGCTCGCGCGCTGGTTGTTCCCTCATCGAGCGAAAGTATGTAGCTCACTAAGGCATTCTATAATGGAGCAAGGCATATGTTCTTTCGCCGCGAAAAGCCAAAACAATCTAGCTTCTCCGACCGTGTTCAGATGCTCAAGAACACCGGTTTTGAGGTCCTGGTGCAGCCGAGTGGCCGCACCCGCGTGGTGCGTGGCCGCTGCGCCGCTGAGATTGCGGATCGCAATGGCACGCCCGCCGTCGTGCTGGTCGGCATCCTCATCCATCAGGACATCGGCAGGCTCGTTGATCTCGGTTATCAGAAGATTTTTGAAACTCACGCCGGCGTCCGCGTCGCCGCCCGTGCCGCTGAGTTGAAGGCGCTCCACGCCTTTCATGAGGACTTGCGGGAAACGCTGGGCCTGGTGAGCCTCTACAATCAGTCGCTAGGAACGATCAACCAGGCGCACCTCTACGACCGTGTCGAAGACCGCGATCACGGTGTAGAGGAGCGTCCCTGGGAATAGACTTACAGCAACCCTGCACCCCACGGCCCCCAGATCGCCAGCGTCAGCGCTTTTTCCCGTTGCTCTGCACCAATCGGGAACTGGATCGGGCTCCGGTATGCCTGAACCGTCCTCACCGAAGATCGGCCATACACATTCACAAACAGCGTCTGCCCGTCCGGGCTGAAGCATGCTCCCGCGAACTCCGTGCTGTTGTGGATGTTCCGGGCGAAGTCAAACAGCTCGCCCGTGCGTGTTAATCCGCGTAAGTGCTGCGCCCCGGCGCCGTCCTCGCAGATCACCAGCCCGCCGCGCGGGCTCACCGCAATATTGTCGGGAAAATCCAGCGCATGGATTCCCTCCGACTCATAGATCATCGTGATGGTCTCCGCGCGTGGGTCGTAAACCCACATCTGTCCCATGCCGGCTTCTCCACCGTTGGTCGAATCGAAGTAGATCTTCCCGTCGGCGTACCATGCTCCTTCCAGCCGGCGGAAGATCGCTCCCCCGGCGTTCAGGCCTTGATTGAATACTCCGCTCCGGGTCACTCCGCCCACAACCACGCTGGGCGGAAACGGATCGGGATCCGGAATGGGGACCCAACTCACGTGATGCGGCACGCCCACACGCTGATTGAGCGCCGTTTCGTATCGGTCCTGGAGAGTCACCTTCAGCATCTCCAGCCGCCCCTCATCGGTGGCCAGCTCTCCCGGGCGAGTGATTCTCTTCGAAGGGACATAGCGGTAGAAGCCGGAAACATCTCCCTGGTCTTCTGTTTCATAGATGATCCCCGTCGCCGGATCCACCGCGATTGCTTCATGCGCCATCCGCCCCATCCGCCGCAATGGAATCGCCGGCGCGGGATTGCCCGGCGTGGTATCCACCGGCACCTCGAAATTGTAGCCGTGGTTTTGCTCCGCGCCGGCCGCCGCCGATGCCTCCAGTGTCTCCTCGCAGCTGATCCAGCTTCCCCACGGCGTTACGCCCCCGGCGCAGTTCCGGAATGTGCCTACTAAGCTCCAATACTCCCGCACCTTTCTTCGTCTTCCCGTAGGCTCCACCTCGATCGATGTCGTTCCGCCTCCCATGAACCGGTCATAGGCGCTACCGCGCGGCCCATAATGCGTGTCCAGCAGGTAATTCAGAATTCCCGCTGAAGTCGATGTGCTGTTCGCCGGCCGGGGCCGGAATCGCGATGCCGGATCGGCGTCCTCATGATTGCGGATCAGCAGAATGTTTCCATTTCGCAGCGGAAACGCCGCCATTCCGTCCATCGCTTTCGGCACCGGAAAACCGTCGTCCATCCGGTCATCCTCGAAACTGACGATGGAGTATTGGAACCCGGGGGGCAACGCAAGTTCATTCCCCGCCGGCCGCAACTCCCCGTAACCGGCGATGGCACGAAGCTTGCCGCCTTCAGCGGCCTCCCCTCGCGCCGCGAACCCGGCGAACATTCCCGCCGCGCTGAAAAATTGCCTGCGGCTCACGGTGCGCATCTTGAAAGACATGGCAGATCCCTCCCTGAAGTGTGGACAATCAATGAATGAACCTATCTTAAGATCAACCCGGCTGCAACAGCTTTTTGCTATTTTTTTGCGCTTAGGGCGCGGTGGAGAGTCATCAGCTCCGACGCCCGCTGTTTGTCCCCGGCCCGCTCGGCCAACCGCGCCCGCAACTCCAATCCGCGGGGGAAAACAAGGCAGTCAAAGGTCGGCTCATCCGCTGACTGCGGAATGGGAAAATGGCGCAGCAGCGGCGCGGCCTCGTCCCACTGCCCGCTCCCGGCATAGGCCAACGCCAATAACTCCCGGATGTGGTCCTCCCGATTCGGATCGGTCGCTTCATAAATCTGCTTGGCTTGCAGAGCCGCTTCCCGGAAGTGGTGGTTCAAGAGCAACGCATATGCTAGAGCCAGGTTGCGTATCGGACCGGGAAGCTCCCGCTCCGCGCGGAGGCTCCACTCCGATGCGCTCGTCTCAGCCCCGGCCACGAATGAAGCGATCTCGACGATCCTCTTCACTCCCGGCGACACCGCCCGCTTCAAGGCCGCTTCCGCCATCGCTCGAGCCTTGGCCCTGTCCCCCTCGCTCAGCAGCCATACAGACCGCTGCGTCAGCGCGACGGCGGCCAAATCCGGCGCGATTCCCGCACGCTCCGCCAGCTCCTCCAGCCGCTTCTTTGCCCGCGCCCTCTCTCCGGAAGAGTATTCCCACTGCGCCTTCTGAACCTCCAGCAATGGATGCGACGCCGCCGCGTCGGTATACTTGCGGAAAAGCTCATCGGCTCCGCTCTTGTCTCCGCGCATCCGCCGCGCCTCGGCCGCCTTGCGCATCGTCACCGCGCCGAGAAAACCAGGTTGCTTTTGATAGGAATCCAGAAACGCCTGCTCGGATTCGGCGAACCTCCCTGCCATGAAATAGACTTCGCCGAGGGAATCCTGAGGGTTGGCGCTACCCGGCGCCGTCACCGCGTATTGCTTCAACGCCTCAATCGCGGCGTCGAAATCTCCCCAACGAGCTTCCACGTAGCCTGTCTGATTCCATACGTCCGCCCAGCCAGGATCGGCTTCGAGTGCATTCCGGAAATTGCCCCGGGCCTGCTTGTATTCCCGCCGCGACATGTAATAGGTGGCCAGCTGCGCGCTTACCTCCGCATCGGCCGGAAGCAATTCCGCCAACTGCTTTGTCGCCTCTACTCTTTCCGCAACCGATCCATTCAGCGCGGTCCGAAGAGCGGCGATCCGCGCCCTGCTCAGCCTGTCCAGCTTTTCATTGCCCAGCGCCTCCAACGCCGCCTGAAGGGCGCCGGCGCGGTCTCCGGTATGGGCGAGCGACTGCACCAGCAAATGCCGCGCCTCGCCGAAACTTCCATCCAGCTCCACCGCCCGCCGCAGCAACCTTACAATCTCCCCGCTGTCCACGCTCTCCAGCGCCTGCCCGTAGTGCCGCGCCGCTTCTTCGTTCCCTGTGCCGAACCGCCTCGCCTGTGGATGCACCCGCTTTGCCAGCCTATCCACAAGCGCGAGGGTGGTCTCCTTCTCTCCCGCCACTTCCTCAATCACCTGAAGCGTCTTCTGGCTCGACGCGTCACGCAGTTGAAGCGTGATCTTCAGCCTGTCTCCGCTTTTGGTCAGATAGCCAGCCAGGCACCGCGTCGGCCTGCCCAGTTCCGACTCAGCCGCCGAGCCGGACGCGTAGCTATAGGTGTCCGTCAATCCCGTTGTTTGCGCCTGAATCGCCGCCGCAGCCAGCCGAGCCACTCTACCCAGCAACTCATCCGCCGTCAGATTCTCAATCGGGAGTATCGCCAGCCGTTGAACCTTCGGCTCCGGCGGCTTGCGTGCACAGCCCACCGCCAGCGCGGCGGCAAGAATCGCCCCACAGGCTTTCCTAGAGCACACGCGGCTGGAGCACCAGCAATTCCTTGAACTCCGGCAATTCCTGCAACACGGCGAATTCCGGATCTTCCACAAACCGCTTTCTCTCCTTGAAGCCTTCCTCCAGCGCCTTTCTCATGTACAGCAGCGCGCGATCCGTCATGCCGGCCTTGGCGTAGGTCCGCGCCAGGTAGAAATGGAATTTCGCCCGCTCGGCCACGCTCCGCTCCTGCAACAGGACTCCGTTGCTGGAACGATGCTCGAACACCTCCGGATCGAGTTCTAGCGCCTTGGTATATGCCTCCGAGGCGCGGTCGTACTTTTTCCTCGCAAACCACGCCGTGCCGAGGTTGCTGTAGATGCTCGCCGAGTTCGGTGTGATCTTCAGCGCCCGGTTGTAATAGCTGATCGCCTTTTTGTAGTTCTTCTGGGCGTAGTAGACAGTGCCCAGATTGTTGATCGCTTCCGCGTACTTGGAATTGGCTTTCGTCGCCTGCTCATAGTATTTGCGGGCCTGCGACAGCTCCGTCATCTGGTGATAGGCGATTCCGATCTTGTTCAAGATGATCGGATTTCTGCCCACTACCGTTTGATATTGCTCAATCGCCTGCCGGTACTCCTTGCGCGCCATCGCAATATCGCCGCGCATCTCCGGCGTCAGCGCCGGCTTGGGCGCCTCCGGCTCGGCAGGTTTGATTTGAGGTTGGGCGGTCTTGTTGTCGGCCACCCATTTCACTTGCGCCTGGGCCGCCGGATCCGGCGCTGCCTGCGCCAAAAACATTGCTACTAGCCACAGGGAAACCATGTTGGCCTCCTGACCTTATTTAAGCACACTGCCGCCTTGCCCGGCAGGCCGCGCGCTCTTGTCCCCCATCGGCATCTTCCCGCTTTTCCTCCAGTCCTCGCGCCCTAATTCTTGTCCGATTTCTTGCGGATCGCGATCTCCAACCGCTTGATCTTCTGGTTCAGCGTGGACAGCGGAATATGCAGCGTCTCGGCCGCCTCGGTCTGGCTCCAATTGGTCGCCTCCAGGTGCTCGATGATCTTCCGCCTTTCGTAATCGGCCACCATCTCAAACAGCGACGCGTCCGGTGGCAGGCTGCCTGTCTCATCCCGTCGAATGCGCAGCCCACCGGCGTGCAGCAGGTGGTCCGGCAGAACCTCCGTTGTCACCACCGGCCCGGTGGCCAGTACCACCGCCCGCTCCACCACGTTCTCCAGTTCCCGCACATTTCCGGGCCAGTTGTGATCCATCAGAATCTGCATCGCGTCCGGCTCAAACGCCACCGGCGCGCGGCCGCTGGCATCCAGGAACTTCTCATTTTCGCGGCAGTACTTCTGGAAGAAATGGTCTACCAGCAGCGGAATATCCTCCTTCCGCTCCCGTAGCGGCGGCAGCAGCAGGTTGATCACGTTCAACCGGTAATAGAGATCCTCGCGGAATCGCCCCTCGTCTACCATCTTCTTGAGGTCCGTGTTGCAGGCCACGATGATCCGCACATCCACGCGGATCACGTCGTTCGAACCCAGCGGCATGAACTCCTTTTCCTGAATCACCCGCAGCAGCTTGGCCTGCGTTTCCAGGCTGATGGTGGAAATCTCGTCGAAGAAAATCGTCCCCCGGTTCGCCACCTCAAAGTAGCCCTTGTGTGACGCCGTCGCCGACGTGAAGGCTCCCTTCATGTGCCCGAATAGCGTCGATTCCAGCAGGTCCGGCGGCAACGAGCCGGAATTCACCGCCACAAACATCTGTTCGGCGCGCGGGGAATTCGCATGCACCGCCTTGGCGATCAGTTCCTTGCCGGTTCCGGTTTCCCCGGTGATCAGGATCGTTGATTTGCTGGAGGAAACCTGCGCCACCAGGTCCAGAATCCGCAGCATCCGCTCGCTCTTGCCGACGATGTTCGGAAAGCTGTAGCGCTGCTTCAGCGCCCGCTTCAACTGCGCGTTTTCCTCTTCCAGCCGCCGCTGGCCGATCATCCGTTCGATCTCGATCAGCAGCTTTTCGTTGTCCCACGGCTTGGAAAAGTAGTCGGTCGCTCCGGTCTTCAGCGCCTTCACGGCCACTTCCACCGAGCCGTAGGCGGTGATCATCACCACCGGCGTCTCCCGGTCCCGCTGCCGGATTTCCTCCAGCACCTCCATGCCGCTGCGGTCCGGCATCATCAGGTCAAGCAGCACCAGGTCGTAGTTGTTGGACTCGATCTTTGTGAGGCCTTCGGTGGCGTTCTGCGCCGTCTCCACCTGGTAGGCTTCCAGCTCGAGCAGGGTTTGCAGGCTCTCCCGGATGTCGGCTTCATCATCCACCACCAGGATCCGCCCCTTGGCCGATTCAGCGATCGCCTCAGGCATTGACGGGCTTCCGGCTTGCGGGGAATTCAATGCGGAAGGTGCTCCCCTCTCCAGGCTGGCTGTTTACCTCGATGGCTCCGCCGTGCTCGCGTACGATCCCGTAGGAAACAGAAAGCCCCAGCCCCGTCCCTTTCTTCGGCGGCTTGGTCGTGAAGAACGGATCGTAGATCCGCGCCAAGTCCGACGCCGCAATACCTTTGCCCGTGTCGCACACCTCCACCCGCACCATCCCCTCCCGGCAGTGTGTCGCGATCCGCAGCACTCCGCCTTGCTCCATCGCATCACGCGCGTTCATGAACAGGTTCAGAAACACTTGCTGCATTTTACCGAAATTGCCGCGCACCGCCGGCAGTCCCTCTTCCGCCGCCAGTTCCACCCTCACGTGCGCTTTGTCCAACTGATGCTCCACCAGCGTCAGCGTCTCGCGAACCACGCGGTTCAGGTCGATCTCCTCGAACTCCGTCTTCGAGGTGCGGCTGAAATTCAGCAGCGAGTTCACGATTTCGCTGGCCCGAAAAGTCTGCTTGGCGATCTTCTCCAGCAGCTTGCTCTTGGGATCGTCTGTGGAAACCTGCTTGGTCAGCATTTGCGCATAGGTGGAGATCACCGCCAGCGGGGTGTTCACCTCGTGGGCCACTCCCGCGGCCAGCAGTCCGATCGAGCTGAGCTTGTCGGCCTGCACCAGCTGCTGTTCCATCTCCGCTCGCTCGGTGACGTCGTCGAAGATGATCAGCCGGCCGATCTGCTCCTGTTCGCGCGTCACCAGCGGCGCCACGGCCACATTCACCAGCCGCTCCCCGCTGCGCGGCGCTCCTCCGTTGCCGTTCGATGCCGCTTCGGCTTCCCGGTCGCGCCAGCTTCGCGCACGCACGGGAAGCTTATAGATCTGGTGGATCCCTGTCTGCCCGCGCACCTCCTCCAGCGCATGGCTCAATCCATGCGGGAACAGGTCACGCAGCTTTTGACCAAGCGCGGTGTGCCGCGCGATGCCGGTAAGCGTCTCCATTTGCGAGTTCCAGCTCTCCACGCGGTCATCGAGGTCCGCGGCGACGATTCCGACGTTGATCGATTCGACAATGTTCTCGCTGAACTCCTTCAGCCGCTCGTACTCGCTTACCTTCTGTTCCAGCGATTGATACAGCCGCGCGTTCTCGATCGCGATTCCCACGTAGCCGCTCAGCGTCATCAGCAGCTGCAGGTCCTCGCTCGACAGGAAGTCACCTTTATCGGTGCGGCTCACTCCCAGGTAGGCGATCGTGCGACCGCGCACCGCGCACGGGATGTAGTAGGTCAGGTCCAACCGCGCCACCGCCTGCCGCACCGTCCCCGGCAGGTGCTTGCTCAGCACGTCCAGCTGATGCCGCGTCCGCTCAAAGAACAGCGGCTCCACGCTCTCCCCGTCCAGAAAACTCAAATCCAGCGGTTCGGAAAGCGGCACCGTGCCGCGCCCGCGGTACATCGCCAGCCGGAACGCTTCTCCGCCTTCCTCCTTCAGGAAAAAGGCCACATTCTCCGTATACAGAGTGCCCTTGATCCGGTCCGCCACCGACTCGATCATCGTTTCCAGGTTCGTCTCCGAGCTCAGCTCCAACGCGAACTCCACCAGCGTCCTCCGGTAATCGTAACGGTCCTTGTAGAACCAGTAACGGTCCAGCTGCTCCTGCACCCAATTGCGAATGGGCTGGAAGACGAAGGCGGCGATCAGGATCAACAGCACAAGCGCCGAAGGGTCCATCTCTTCCACCGGCCGCGTCGCCAGGATCAGCGCGTAGAATATGCCCAGCACCGCCAGCGTCGCCAGCGTGTAGGCGTAGCCCTGCTGGAAAATCACGTCCACGTCCATCAGCCGGTAGCGCAACACCGCATAGGCCCACGTGATCGGAATCAAGGCCAGCGACAGCACTGACAGGTTCATGTACGGGCTCGGGACCCACCCCATCAGGTATGGAGCCACATAGAAGCACAGAAACGGAGCAACACCCAGCACCGCGCCGTTGCGCAGCCACTTCATCTGCTGCCGCAGCACAGGGTCCTCCGCCCGCCGGAATCCCACCGCCAGCGCCGCCGATCCGGCCAGGTACATCATGCTCAAAAACAGCAGCCAGCCACGGTCCAGCATCCACCGCAGTTCCAGCAGTGGTACCGCGCTGGAGCGGATCATTCCCGAGGCAAACCCGAAGTACACGCCTGCGAACATCGCCGCCGGCAAGTACAGCAGCGCCTGCCTCCACCACTGCCGCAGCCATTTCCGCGGCTCGGCGAACGTCAGGCTGAAATGCAGGAAGATCGTCGGCGCAAACAGGCCCGCCACCACGTTGCCCCAATAGATGAACTTGTCGAAGTTGTTCAGCTTGCCCGTGTAGTGGAACGTCGACAGCACAAAACTCGCCACGCACAGCACATAGAACAGCGTCGCCCGCCGTGCGCTGCCGCGCCGCGCGTACACAAACAGTCCCACCGCCAAATAAAACATCCCCACCACGTATTGGTAGTAAACTAGCGTGCTCGCGTGCCGCTCCCGGATGATCACCTTCGCCTTGAACTCGATGCCCCCACGCTGGAGCCTATAATCCCCCGTCCCGTAGGCCCCCAGCCGCACCAGCGCCATCGTCACATCCGTCGAGCCCCGGATCACCGCGTTATTGATTCTGGTAACAATGTCGCCCTGCTTGATGCCGGCCTTCGCGGCCGGACTCGACGGGCTGATATCCATCGCCACCACGACCGGCTGCCCTTCGGCTCCCTTCCGGTCCACCCAAGTTACGCCGTCCTCGGGCAGCTGGAACTTCTTTTGCTGCTGGAAGTTAATCCCGGCGGAGATCAGCCCTGCCGCTGTCAGAATGACCAGCAGCGCGCTCACAAGTTGTGATTTCAGTTCTTTCACAACCTCACCCGGGACTTTTCAATATGATACACCTCTCCTCAGGTGATGTTGCACGTGGGGTTCCAATTTCCGAGTTCTTTGCCACCCCGGTTTTCTTACACTTACGGCCCGTGCTTCGCCCTCTCCTTCAGATTTTTGAATTTCCGGGCGTTGCCACTTCCACGAAGTGGATACCTCTGCCCGCCACTATTCCAGCTCCTCCGGTTCGATCGCCACCACGCTCTTGTATCCCACCCACTTCACGTAGGCGATAATATCGGCCAATTCGCGATTGGAATAATCCGTGTTCGCCGGCGGATGGGTCCATTTCGAGTTCGGAGACGTCTTCTCCACCTGCCCCTGTCTCAGCTCTGGCGGCCGTTTCGACAGATCCCACCATTGCTTGTCTTTCTGAATCCCCGGAAACGGTGATCCGTCCTTCAACTCCACCATCTGCACATACTGCGTTACCGTGCTCTTGATCGCCGCGACGAACCCTCTCGGCGGCACCCTGGAAAGCCGCGTGAGATCCGGCCCCACTTCCATACCCTTCCCCGCCAAGCTATGGCAAGTCCCGCAGGCCGTCCCCTTGCTCGTGTTCAGGAATGCCTCCATGCCGCGCTTGGCTTGCTCCGGCATCTCCGTTTGAGCCGCCGCCACGCCGAATGCGATTGCAACCACTGCAATCAGCTTCATCATGCACCTCCCTCCTGTACCAAAACAGCAAGTGCATGCCCGATGCCATCCGTGGTGACTCCTCCAAAGCAATGTATTTTCAATATGTTAGATGAATTCCACCCGTGTGCTTTCCTCTTACATGTAGCGCGGTTTCACGCACAGCTTTCCCTCCGCAAACATCACTGCGCCATTCCACCCACCGCGTAAACCTCAAAACTCGTACTTCAGAGCCAGCTGCATCACCCTAGGCCCGCCCCGCCCGCGGTCCTGCACGGAGGTGATCACCCCGCCGGAGATCGAGTTGAAGGACCGATTCGGAAGGTTGAAGTTGGCGTGGTTGAGAATGTTGAAAAGCTCATAACGCAGCTGGAAGTTCCTTCTTCGCTCCATCCGGAAGTTCTTCAGCATCGCCAGATTCACGAAGTGGATCGCGGGCCCGTCCAGAATATTCCGCCCCGAGTTGCCGAAGGCGAAGGGCAGGAATCCGTTCGGAGATGGCAGGCATGACTCGCGGGACGTGCATCGCGGCACCTTCTCGAATGCCAGCAGATTGAACCACGGGTAGTCCACCCCGCGCCGTCCTGCTCCGGCGATATCGGCCTGCGTGCCGTTGGCAAGCCGGTTCGGCCGCAGTGACTCGCCCAGGTTCGCATCCACATCCACGCTGTTCACCGTGAACGGCTGCCCCGTATAGAATGTCCCCGTCCCGGAAAGCTGCCAGCCGCCGATTATCCCGTTGCCGATCCGCCCCACCTGGTTCATCCACCGCTTGCCGCGCCCGAAAGGAAGCTGATAGCTGAATGCTCCGGTCACCACGTGACGCCGGTCAAAGTCGCTGCGGCCGCGCTCGCTGCGCAGATCGCGCGCGTTCTGCGCTCCCGAGAATCCGCCGGTCGAGTTGCCCGTAAGCTGGCTGGCGTCATCCACCGACTTTGAATACGAGTAGTTCAGCCGGTAAAACCAACCGCGATTCGATCTCCGCCGCAGCGAAATCTGCCCCGCGTTGTAAAAAGAGTTCGATCCGAACCCGAAGTAGTTGATCGCGTTCAGCCCCGTCACCGGCCGCAAGAAGGGCTGGTTCGCCATGTACCGTTCCATCGAGCGGAGAGGCTGGTTGATGTCGTATTGCCGCCCCAGATGGAACCCGCGCGAGCCTACATAAGCCACCTCCACCGCCGTGCCGTCGAAGATCTCGCGCTCTACCGTAAGATTGAAGCTTTGGATGTAGCCGAGCGTAGGCCGAAGCTCATAACCGTTGGAATTGGTGACGCCGCTTTCGGTTTCGCGCGCATCCGGGAACGGATTCGACAATGTCACCAGTCCGGGATTGGAAGCCAGCCGGTTAAATGTCTGCCGCGCCGAAAAGGGAAACCCGGTCATCAGCGCCGTTCTTACCGGATTCAGCAAATGGCCGCCATAAAAAATCCCCCAGCCTCCTCGCACTACCGTCTTCTGGCTGCCGAAGGCGCGCCAGGCGAAACCAACACGCGGCGCGAAGTTCACTTTATCCGCATAAACAAGACTCCGCGGCAATCCCACCTGGTCTCCCGTCGTCACCCGATCCTGCAATCCGGCGCCCGCTACACGCTCTTCCAGGGCCGGCAGGTTGCGTCCGCTGGCAATCACGATCTTGCCCAGCTCCGGCAAGAAATTCGACGCGCGATCATAGCGGTCTACCGGCGGCATGTCCAGCTCATAGCGCAGACCTAGGTTCAGCGTGAGCGAGCGTGTCGCCTTGAAATCATCGTTGAAAAACATGCCGTAACTGGTCGAGCGCATGTAGTTGCGCGCCACGCCCACGGTCCTTGTCGCGCTCTGCATCATCCCCAGTAGAAAATCGCCCACCGTATGATTCGTCCAGCGGTCCTGAAAATTGAACGTCCCGCGCATGTTGTCGAAGAACGGCTGGTTGAACCTCACCCGCTCCGCGTCAAAGCCCCACTTCAGCGCATGCCGCGACTTGATCCAGGTGAATTTGAACCCGCCCTGGATCGTCGTCACGTGATATTGCACCGGCTGCGCATTGGCGCTGCCCAGCGGATAATGATCCAGCATCGTGAAGCGCGGGAAACCAACCAGCTCCGGGTCCGTCGTCGTTCCCGGAATCCCCAACTGCCCGGCGATGTCCTGACCCTCCCAAATCGTCCGCTCCCTGGTCGCGTTCCGGCTGTAGCCGCCACGGATCTCCAACAGAAACGCCGGGCTGAACATGTGCGTGTTGTCGATGCCCAATAGCGACCGGTCATCCTTGATCTTGTTGCCGAAACCGCCCAGCCCGCTGCCGCCGAACGGCGCCGAATTCCGCGCGTAGCGCTTCTGGTACCGCACCGCCATCGTATCGTTGCCGTCTAAGCGGTGATCCACTTTCCCCATGAAACTGTCCCAGCGGTCATCATCCTTCGCCGTCAGAATCAGGTTGTTCCGCGGGTCCGGCCGGTTCGGCAGCGGATAGTGCTCGATCAGCCGCACCGCGATCGGATGAAACCGGCTTGCCGGAATCACGTTGCCCGGAAAGCAGGCGCCCTGATTGCTCGCGCCGCAGGTACCGCTGGCCAACGGATCCCGCAGATACAAAGGCCGCCCCAGAAAATCGGTCGACTGCGTGAAGTCGCCCTGGCGCTCCAGCGCCGTCGGCACCCGCCCGATGTTGCTCTGCCCAAGAATCTCTTTGTACGCCTCCCAGGAGAACAGGAAAAAGGTCCGGTCACGCCCCTTGTACAATCCCGGAAGGTTCACCGGTCCATGCAGCGTTCCCCCATACTGGTTGCGCCGCAGCGGCTGCTTGCCCGGATCAAAGAATGCACGCGCGTCGAAAATGTCGTTGCGGATGTAGTGGAACAGCGTCCCATGAAGCTGGTTCGTGCCCGAACGTAGCGCCATGTTGATCACGCCGCCGGCCATGCGCCCGTTCTCGGCTGAAAAGCCGGAGACCTCCATCTTGAACTCCTGCATCGCGTCCATGTTCGGCCGCACCTGCGCTGCCGCTCCGCGCGGGTTCCGGTTGTTGAACCCATCCACCGAATAGTTCGTGTTGTCTGACCGCGCTCCGTTCACGTTCATCCCTGAACCCTGCCCGCCCTGCGCCATCGGCACCACGCCGGGAACCAGAAACGCCAGATCGGTGAAGTCACGTCCGTCGAGCGGCAATTCCTGTATCTCGGCCTGCACGATCACATCGCCCTTGATCGCCCCTACTTCGGTGTTCAGCAACGGAGCCTGCGCCGACACCTCCACCGTCTCGGCCACGGTTCCCACTTCCATCCGCACGTCCACGCGCAACACCTGCGCGATCTGCAGCACCAGGTTTCTTTGCACTGCGGTCCGGAAACCCGGCGACGATACCGTCAGTTCATACTTGCCCGGCGGCAGGCTCGTGATCGTGTAGTCACCGTTCTCATCGGAAGCCATCTCTCGCGGGATGTTGGTGTCCACGTTACGGATCGTCACCTTCGCGGAAGGCATCACCGCCCCCGCCGGATCGGTGATCAGGCCTGTAACAGTGGCCGTGTTTGACTGTCCAAATAGCGCACAAATACTCATCACCCAAACAAGCAATCCCCAAATTCGCATGAAGTCAAGCTTACTCTCGCCTTACATCGCGCGCAATGCCTTCTTGTGTAAACAACACGCCGTGGGATAGGATGCCCCGCATGACGCCTCCTTCACGCAGAACCATCATGAAAAGCGCCGCCATCGTTCCCTTCCAAGCCATCCGGGGAACCGCGCAGAACTCGGCTATCCGTGTCGGGTTGATCGGCGCTGGAAGCCGCGGCTCTTACATCTCCGGCATGATCAACAAGAATCCGGACGCCAGAGTCACGGCCCTTTGCGACGTCGTCCCGGACCAAATCCAAAAGGCAAAGACGAGAATCGGCGCGCCGGAAGCCAAATCCTTTTCCCGGTTGGAAGACCTTCTTGCCAGTGACGTCGATGCCGTGCTCATCGCCACACCGGTCTACCTTCATCCGGAGCACTTCGAAGCCGCCGTCAAGTCCGGGAAACATATCTACATGGAAAAACCTGCCGCTCTCGATGTCGCCGGCTCCAAGCGCGTCATGCGCGCCGCCGACAGTGCGGACCGCAAGGTCAACATCACCTTCGGCTTCCAGCAGCGCTACGGCGGCGTCTATGTCGAAGCCAAGAAAATGCTCGATTCCGGCGGCATTGGCAAGGTCCGGGAGGTCCACGGAGAATTCCTCAAATTCGCCCTGCGAGGCGATGAGCCCGTCCCGCCCCTGCCCCGCAACGAGATGGAAAAACTCGATCAATGGAAACTCTGGAGCTCCACTTTCGGCCAGGTGATCGTCGAAACCTACGTCCACAATCTCGACGCCATCAACTGGTTCCTCGATGCGCTGCCCGTGAAAGCCATCGGCACTGGCGGCCGCACTGTCGAAAAACGCGGCGATCTGCTCGATCACCTCAGCGTCACTTATGATTACCCCGGCGGCGTCCAGATGACCTTCCTCGGCTCCCAGATGACGCCGCGCTGGTTCCGCTCCAACCGCGAGCGCTTCATCGGCGACAAAGGTTTCATCGAAACCGCCCGCGAATACTGGACCTACAACACCGGCGCCGGCCCGGTCACTGAGAAATCTCCGCACGACATCAGCATCGACGCCCTCGCCGCCTTCGTCCGCCGCGTCAAGGAAGGCAAGCCCGAAAACGCCGGCATCCGCGCCGCCGAATCCACCCTTACCGCCATCCTCGGCCAAATGGCGATCGACCACAAGCGCGAAGTCACCTGGGAGGAAATGATGCGCAGCGGCTAAAGCATGCCGCAGGCACTCAGCAGCACTTCCTGCGTCATCGAATCATGTTCCGCCGAGTAGCTCGGCTTCGCTCCATTCCGGATGACCGCGGCCAGTTCCCGGAAGTCCGGCGTATACGCCAGGCCCTGAGGATTCGGCGGTTCCAGCGTTTGCAGCCCGGCCCTGTATGGGCCTGCTGATTCCTTCAACTCCACATGAAGGCGGACCGGCGAGAATGGCTGCGCCTTCGCCGAACCGTTCGTGCCCAGCACCTCCACGTAGCGGTGCTGGTTGCCGTGCGGATCGAAGCCGGCTAGCGAGATCTCGGCGATCGCGGACCGATACTCGAGAATCACCAGGTTGTTATCGGCCAGCTGGTCATCGATCGGCGCGTCATGCCGGATGAAACCAGTCACCTTCACCGGCTTGCCGAGCAGCGCCGTCGCGCGGTCAATCAGATGACAGCCTTCGGAGAACATCATGCCGCCCCGGTATTTCGCCAGGTGCCGGCGTTCTTCCCAGCCGATCGGTTTGTCGATCGAGGCGCGGAAACGATAGACCCGCCCGAGCCAGCCCCTACGAGCGGCCTCCATTACCGCTTCCATCGCCGGATGGTAGCGCCACTGGTAGCCCATCTGCACCACCAGTTTCTTGCGCGCGGCATCGCCGAGCAGCTTGCGCAGCCCGCTCAGAGATGCGCCGGGCGGTTTGTCCAGGTGCACGAACTTGCCGGCGTCGATCGCCCGCTGCGCGTATTCCAGATTCGCCTCGGCATCGGCGAATTCGGCGGCCACCATCTCGATCGAGGGATCGCGCAGAATCTGATCCACTTCCATCCACCGCACTTTGGAAAAGACATCTCCCACAGCGGGGTCATGCGGATCAGGCCGCGCCACTCCGAGGAATTCATACTCCGGCATCGACTCCAGCGCCCGGATCTTACTCGCTGCATGGCCGTGCCCGGTGCCGATCATCGCCGTGCGGATTCTCCTGGTGGAAGCGCCCAGCGCCGCCGGCGAGAGAGCGAACTGCCGCCGCGTAATCATGGCGCCTGAATCTGGATCAGCTCCGTCCCGGCGGCCGCCGAGGTGATCTCGAACTCGGCCGCACCTTGAACAAAAACGGCGTCCCGCTCGCCCGCCTGGTGCGTTGCTCCGCCGGACATCTTTAGACTGATGCCGCCCCTCCAGACGAACAGCACCTGCTCGCCCTCAGCCTTCACGCTCGACTTCAGAGACTTGCCCTTTTCGAGCAAATGACGCGAGCCGGTGGACTTCAGCGACCCGTTGCCAGGCCCGCTGAACTGCCCGTCCCGCGCGCGGAAGCTCACGTAGCGAACCGCGTCCGGAGTGATCACTCCCTTTGGCGGCGCCGCGCCGGGACGTGAGGAATCCCGCGCGCCGGTGTAAAGAATGAAGTCCGGCGGATTCTGGAAGCTGATCATGATCGCCTCCCCCGTGCCCGCGGTGATCGTACCGTGGATCTGGCCGGAGGGAACAAAGGCGCACTCGCCCGCCTTGAACAACCGCAGCGAATCGCCTTGCCGCAGATTCACTTCCCCTTCCAGCACCAGGATCGTGTCGTCGGAATTGTCGTGCACGTGCTGGGCAAATTCGGCGCCCGGCATCGATTGCGAGAAGTTGAGCGTCGTCTTTCTCGCGCCCAAGCCCGGATGCACGATGCGCCGCGCGGTCACCGTTCCCATGCGGAACGGCTCGGAATCGGCGAACCGGATTACGCGGACCGATTCGGCATTTCCCATCAAAGGAAACAGTAGCAGAAGGCATGTTTGGATCTTCATGGCGGCTCGGCAGGGCCATGATATAACAGTCGCGATGCAACGCAGAACCTTGTTGGGCATGCCGCTTGCTGCCGCCGCTCAGCCCCCGCGGCCAAGGATGAAACTCTCGGTTCGCGTGGAGCCGCTGTTTCCTGACATGCCGCTCCCCCGCCAGATGGAACAGGTGGCCGCGGCCGGCTACGACGCCTACGAGTTCGGCGACTGGCGCGCCCAGGATCCAAAGCAGATCGTCCCGCTGCAAAATAAGTTGAAGCTGGCCTGCGCCTGCATTGTCGGCAACCGCAGCGTCAACCCGGTGGGCATGGGTTTGTGCGATCCCACAGAGCGCGACGGCTTTCTGGCCGAGATCCGCGCCTCCTATGAAGCGGCGTTGCGCTTTGAGACCAAGCGCATCGTCGTGCTCAGCGGATTCCGCGCCCCCGGCATGACACGCGAGGCGCAGCATGACAGTATTGTCGAAGGGCTGAAGCGCGCACACGACATCGTCGCGCCCGGTGGCGTGACTATGCTCGTCGAGCCGATCAACACGCTCGCCAAAATCGAGCCGCTCAATCCAAAGGGCGACAATCACTCGCGCTACTACCTGGACAAGACCGCCGAGGCTTTTGCCATCACGGACAAGGTGCAAAGCCCGTTTGTGAAGATCCTATTCGACATCTATCACGTGCAGATCATGGAAGGGAACCTGATCGTGACCATCCGCGAGAATATCCACAGCATCGATCATTTCCACGTCGGTGATGTGCCGGGCCGCCATGAACCAGGCACAGGCGAGATCCACTACGAGAACGTCTTCCGCGCGATCCACGAAACCGGCTTCCGCGGCTACGTGGCGATGGAATATGTACCCTCCAAGCCGGCGATGCAGACATTGGCCGCCACACGCGCGATGGTTCTACGCGCTACAGCCTAATAGTTCACGACAATGGTGACGCGGCGGGCGGATTGCACCTCTTGGCCTGGAACGGTGACTCGGACGGTGTGCTCCCCCGGAGGGAGGGCGTCGGGGATCGGGATGGTGATCCGTTCCACGCCGACCAGCCCGGCGGCGCCGCCGGCGAAGGTGACCCGGACGGGCTGGTCCGCCACTCTCACCTCCACGGCCTGAGAGAGAGACACTTCTTCCGGACCGAAGAACTCGCCCAGACCGAAGCCCCTCTGCAATGCTCCGAACCCGGTGCCATACAAGTGGAGTAGGTCTCCGGGGCGCGCCGGATGAGAGGGGCCGTGGCGCGAGCCGTCCTCATTGATGGCGGCGGCGAGGCCCTCGCCGGATCCGTCGGCCGTGAAAAGGCCGGGGGCGGCGGGAAGCACTTGCACGGGATCCGGTTGGATGAATTGAATGCCGTTCCAGGAGAAGTAAAGGAGGAAGCTGCCGGTGGCGGGCGCTGTGACGGGCGCCTGGACGGTGACCTGCGTGTCATTGGAAGCGATGACGGGCAGAGAGGTTCCAGTAACAGCGGACATGGGAATGGTTCCCGAGAAGTTGCCCAGGAACAGCGCGGGGAAGGGCGCCGGTTGGGGCGCGGCGCGGAGGAGGCCATTGAGAATCGTGCCCTGGCCTTCGGCGGGGCCGAAGCCGCGGCTGCGCATGGTGATCAATTGGCGCGGAGCAATGCGGGAGGGGAATTCCAGGCTCGCGGCGTTGAGCACACCCTGGGGATGGATGGCGGGTTGAAGCACAGTGGTGCAGGCATCGTAGTTATCGATGCGGAAGAATCCGCCGTTGCGGTGCACGATGAGGGAATCCGGCGAGGAGGTGACGAAACCTGGCGGGAAGATAGCGCCGGTCGTAATCATGGGATGCTCGAACAACTCGACCTGAGAGGGGACGCCGCGGAACAGGCGATTGGCGGCGGTGAAGTGCATCACGCCGCGGAACTCTGTGATGGAGCCGAGCGGGAGCATGCGCAAGCCGGGGTGAGGATCACCGAGACCGTCAGGGGTGACCGGATAGGCGGTGCGGAAGTTGGCTCCGTTGCCGGCGATGACCATGACGGTTCCATTTTCGCGGCGGACCAGCGCACTCAGTCCGGTGACGGGGAACCTGGTGACCTCCTGCGTGGCGGCGCGCCAGACGGCGATTTCGGCCTGGAAAGCTTCTCCTGTCGGCGTGCCTCCGGCAATGAACCAGTAGATGTTGCCGGCATTGTCGGCGGCGATGCGCTGGAGCGAGGAGAGAGAGCCGGTGGGAGCGTAGATCACCTCGCCGCCATCGCGGGACTTCAGCACGGAGGTTTTGCCATCGGTTCCCACGACGAGGATGCGGCGGCGGAACACGTCTGCGACGATGATGCGGCCTTGACCATCAAGCGAGAAAGCAAGGATGCCGAAGATATTGAGGTCGGTGGCGTTCTTGTCGCCTGCTTCACCGATATCAGCTCCACCGCCGACGACAAAACGGGGAGCTTGGCCGGGGCGGGCTTCGACGATGCCGGACTTGCGCTCCACCGAGGAGGCGTAGAGCAGCGAGCCGGTGCGCGTGTTCCAGATCCCGAACGGGGCGGCTTGGCCATCCAGCACGGGTAACGCGGCCGCGGCGGCGAGCACGGTGTGTGTGCGGACGGAGAGCCGTACCAAAGGCGTATCGATTTCCGGGCGGGAACTGCCCTGGTAAAAGAGAGCGCCGTCGGAGCCAACGGCAAGCGGCGTGCCCGTGAAGGCGGGAAACGGCAGCGGGCCGGTTTGGAAGTTGGCATCGGGGCGGAAGCGGACCACGCGGTTGGCGAAGGAGGCGGCTGGCTCGCCATCGGGCATGAGAATGATGGTGATGGCGGCAGTGAAGCTGCGGTTGATCGTATCGATGATTCCATCTGGGGTGACGAGGCGGATGTGGCGGCCGGAGAGATCCTTAATCCAAAAGGAGCCATCCATGAGAGGAACGACCTGGCTGGGACTGCTCAGCGCCGCCTGTGTGGCGGGACCTTCATCTCCAACCAGCCCGTTGGTGACCGAGGCACGCGCCGAGCCGGCGACGGTGCGTATCCAGCCGTCGGCGTCGAGCCGGCGGACTCGCGCGAAACCATCGATCAGCAGAAGGCGCCCGTCAACTGCGAAGGCGGCGTTGGTGATGGAGCCAAGGTTGACATCGGACGCCGGGCCGTCCTCGAGGTTGAATCCGGGGCGGCCGGAGCCGGCGACGAGTTCAATGCGGCCATCCACGAGGCGGAAAACCTGACCATGCGCGGTGAAGTGAAGGACGTCATCGAGGGAGAAGAGAATCTGGCCAACGGTTGGCAGAGCCTCTTCGCGGGCGGGGCCCGGAGTGACACGTTCGGCTCGTTCGCCATTGCCGGCGACGGTGATAAGGATACCGGAGGAATCAACGCGCCGGATGCGGTTGAGCCGGTCGAACACGTAAGGGATGTCTTGGCGGGACAGGCCAAAGGGAGTGGCTCGGAACGAGGTGGATTGGATGGCCCGTTCGCCTTCCTGTAGCCGCATTTCGGGTTGAGCAGGGGAGATCGGCGTCAGTGTGCAGGTCTGGGGCAGCGCGGGCGCAGCGAGAGCCACGCATAGCATCCATCCGCGGATCATTCGTACGCTCATTCTCAAAACTCCAGCCGGCCGAGTAGCTGCACCTGCCGTGGACGGAAACCTTGGCGATTGAAGGAATCCGAAAGACTGACGATGCCCTCGGAGTTGGGCACGTTCAGACCCTGAACGTTGAAGACGTTGAAGACGTCAACGCTCAGTTGGAGGCGAACCCGGCTCTCGGTGATCTGAAACGTCTTCTTGAGCGAGGAGTCAAGCGTCCAGTTGAACGGGCCCAGCATATGCTGATTGCGCCAGGGATGGAGGCCCGTGTCGTAGCCGACGCGCACAACGCCGCCGGTCAGCAAAGGAAGGTAGACCATGTTGGTGTCATAGTCATTGGCATTGAGGTCCGTGGGCTGGCCGCCTGCGGGCCAGGGATTGATGGGCCGCTGCGCGGGCTTGTAATTGGCCGGAAGCCCGAAGACCCCGTTGCGCAAACCACCGGGATTGCGGCTGTTGATGAAGCGCTCGGAGATGTAGCCGTTGTACCAGAGATAGCCTTCCACGCAGCGCTCGTCGGCAAAATTGGTGGAGAGAAGCGGTGTCTGGCGGCAGTCGAGGATCTTGTGTTTCTTGCCGTAGGTCTCGAAATTGCCCATGTCACCCCAGTTGCCTGTGGGCATCGAGTACCAAGTGTTCATAATGGTGCCGTTGCCGATCAATCGCCAGCCGCCCATCAAGTTATTGAGAAGCCCCTTGCTGTTTCGGCCGAACCACTTGCCGCGGCCGAAGGGAAGGTCGTAACTCCAGTTCCAGCGAATACGGTGCTTGGGGACGGCGGTGTCGCGGTCGTAAAAGAGAAACCGGTTGAGGGCATGGAACTCCGTGGGCACCGTGCCCGGCAGATATGCGCCGGGGTTTAGCTGGTCGTCACGGAAAGAGTTGCCTGCCAGGCGGAGAGAATTGGTGAGAGTGTAGAAGACTTGAAAGCCGAGACCGGAACGCAGCCTGCGTTCGGCTTCCAGCGACCAGATGGAGGTGTTGATGTAGCCGCTGCGCTGAAGGATGCGCACGTCGGTATAGGCGTTCTGGTCATAGGGGCGGCGGAGGACGCTGGCGAACTCGCCGGTAGGGACATTCAGGCCCGTGGTAAGGTGCCAAACGTAGTTATTCGGCTGCCCGTTGATGTTGTATAACTGGTCGGAGTTGACGCCGTGCTTGCCCTTGTAGGTGAGCCGCACGACGGTGGAGGGAGCGAGCTGTTTTTCAATCAGCAGATTCCATTCGTGGATCTTCATGCTCGGCTGCCTGCCGCCGAAGCCTATGACCGAGACGCCGCGGCCGATGGTGCTGGGCGAGTTCAAGTCGACGGCGTTGGCGCTGTTCTGGCCGGCGATGACCGTCGGTACGTTTCGAAGCAGGAAGTTGGGAATTCCGTCAGGGCTTTGGTTGGCGTCGTTGAAATTGCGGGCGAAGGTGACGCGGAAGGGGGGAAGCGAGGAGAATTGCGCCAGCAGGGTGCGCATGGGCACGGCGGAGATGTAGACGCCGTAGCCGCCGCGGATGATCCAGGGCCTGTCGCCGCGGGTGAGTTGGTAGGCGAAGCCGCCACGCGGGCCGATATCGTAGAGACTGGAGGGGAACAGCTGCCTGGGCTTGCCCAGCTCTTCGGCGGTTTTGAAGCTGACGCCGACGTTTTCATACAGCGAGACGATCGACGGATTGGTGACGCCGATACGGTAGTAATGCTCCAGTGGCTTCGGCAGCATCAGCGAGTGACTGTCTCTGTCGAAGGCGGTGAGCAAACTGCTCTTCTCCGAGAAGGCGGGGTTGATGTCCCAGCGCACGGTGGGCGTGATGGTGAGTCGTGGAGTGAGCTTCCACTGATCCTCAAAGTACAGCCCATAGTTTCTGTCCTGAACGCGCATGATGCCGCGCTTAAGGCCGACCTCATAGCGGCTGGCGACGCCGAGGAAGAAGTGGGCGGCATCATGTCCCGTCTGCGGCGTGATGCCCGGCGCGATGTTGGTGCCGAGAGTGGAAGACTCCAGCGCCGTGGCCAGGCTGTTGTATTGCGTGGCGCCGGAGATGGCCCCCTGGTCAGGCAGCAGGTGTTGCTTTTCGTCGTGGAAGCTGAAGCCGAAACCGAAGTTGTGGCGGCCGCGGATGAGCGAGTAGTTCTGCTGCACATTGCTTACCATGCTGTAAAGCTGGCGCCGGTTGTCCCCCTCGACGTAATTCATGAATCCGGAATTAGTGATGGCGGGCCAGCCGATTTCCCCATACGGGTTGGGCAGGCCCAGTTCCTTGGACCAGTTCACATCCTTGGGGCCGGTGACTGTGCGGGAGAATTGCCAGCTGCGGTTGATCAGCGTCTCGACGTTGAAGCTGGGCGAAAAGGTGCGGACCCAGGTGATGGCGACGGCCTGGCCGGTGACGGAAAGGAAGGTTGTGTTTGCGGCCAGATCGAGCGTGGGGGCGCCCGTGTTACCGCCCGTGCCAATGAAGTGCGTGGTGAGATTGCCGCGATTGAGCTTGAAGACGACGTTGTCATTGTCGGTGAAGCGGTGGTCAATCTTGAGGACAGTGGGATTCTCGCTGAGGTTGGCGGCGCCAGTGGTGGGGACGACGATCTTGAGGTTGTTGGCCACGACGGGGTTGGTGATATCAGTGGGCATCGGCGTGACGGAATAGATGTGACGGGCGAAGGGACTCATCCGCTCGATGGGGATCTGGTTGTTGACGAAGCGGTCTCGCACCGAGACCTCGCGGCCGTTGGGAAACTCCTCGATGCGAGTGGTCATCGGGTCGTAGAGGAGGATGGACCTGCCCTGCGCGTCGGTGAGCGCGCTGAAGTCGCCCCGGCGCATGGCGGCGGTAGGAACGCGGAACTCGCGGGTAAGGCCCTGAACAGCTTCCCGCTGCTCCTGCGTGAAGAAGAAAAAGGTGCGCTTGCGGCCATCGTAGAAGCGCTTTCCGTTGAGGCCGAAAGATGGCAGCAAGACAGGCCCGCCGACGGAGCCGCCGAACTCATTGCGGATTAGCTTGGGGGTGCGGAAGTCGCGGCCATCCAGAAATACGTCCTGGCGCGCCTTGGCGACGCCGAAGGAGTTGTTGCGGTGCGTTTCAAAGAGGGTGAATCGGAGCTGGTTGGTGCCGCTTTTGGTGGTGATGATGACGGAGGTGGGGCGGGTGTACTTGCCCGAGGAGGTGCTCGTTTCCACGCGCACCTCGCCGATCGATTCCAGGCCTTGCAGGCTGCCCGAGCCGCCGAATTCGCGGTTGTTGGTGCTGGCGCCGTCCTGCACATAGTCGGTGGAGTAGACCATCAGGCCGGCGACCCGGACGCCGCCGTTGACGTCGCCAAGCGCTTCCACGCCCGGCACGGTGCCCTCGAGCAGCGTGTTGAGGCTGCGGCCGTTGACGGGAATCTCCTGGATGCGCTGGGCGTCAAGCGTGGAGGAGGAGGTGGGAGTGGTGGTGCTGACCAGCGGAATGGTTTCCGACACGGTGATGGTCTCGGTAACCGCACCGGGCATCAGATCGGCGTTGACGACGGCGATGCTGCCGGTTTCCAGGTTCAGTTCTGATTCCCACGTCTTCATCCCGGTGAGCGAAACGCGCACCTTATAACGGCCCATGGCAATCGGCGGAGTGGCATAGAAGCCTGTCTCATTGGTCTCCGTCTTGCTGACTCGGGAGGTGGCGATGTGCTCGGCTTCAATCTGCGCGCCGGCGATAGGAGCGCCGGTAGTGTCGCGAACGGTGCCCTGAATGGATGCAGTCCCAGCGCCCGATTGGGCGAAGGTAAGTCCAGGCAGGGAGAGAAAGACGGCAAAAGCAATCCGACCCAGTGAAGACATGCGTCCAACTATGCTAGCCGTTGGGCGCGACAGTGGCAACCGGAAAATGTAAGCGGGAGGGAACGTTAAAGATCGATCAGATTTCAGGAAAGAAATTCACTTACCGCGCACAAAACTTCATCGCGGTTAATCGGCTTGGAAAGGAACCCCTGCATGCCGATTTCCTGACACCGGCGCCGGTACCGCTGCGAGGAGTTTGCGGTCAAAGCAAGGACGGGGACCCTCTGATACCCTGGCAGCGCGCGTATGGAGGTGGTGGCCTCCAGGCCATCCATTTCCGGCATTTGCAGATCCATGAGAATCAGGTCGAAGCGGGCCGCGGCGGCCGCCATGACACCTTCGCGGCCATTGCCGGCACAAGTGACTTCGAATCTGGCCTGGCGGAGAAAATGACAGATCACTTGCTGGGCGATGCGATTATCCTCAACCAGGAGAATGCGGCGTCCGCTGGAAGACGGCCGGGATTGCAAGCCTTCCTCGGCTGCCAGCGCCAGGGAGGGAACCTGTAGTGGAACACGGACGGTGAAAAGGCTGCCCTTACCCGGTTGGCTCTCCACTTGCACCTCTCCCCCGAGCCCGGCCAGTAACTTCTCGACAATGGCAAGTCCGAGGCCGAGGCCGGAGTATCCGCGGGAGAGGCCGCTATCCAGCTGGCGGAAAGACTCAAAAATGAGGCGGACCTTCTCCGGCGGGATGCCGATACCGGTATCCTCGATTTCCACCCGCAGCAGGCAGCCGGCGCTGGAGGAGTTGTTTTCCACCACCGCAGATGCTGAAGCCCGCAGTGCAATACGGCCCTCGGTCGTGAACTTGATGGCATTCCGCAAAAGATGCGTGAAGACGAGGCGCAAGGAGCGGGCATCGCCAAGGGACGTTTCCGGAACCGAATCATCCACATCGAGGTGTAACTCCAGTCCCTTTTCGGCCGCCGGCTCCTGCGATTCCGACACCACGTTTTGCAGCGTCTGGCGAAGCGGGAATTCCGAGGGCAGTGGCTTCGGGTCGCCGGCCGACAGCGCGCAGTATTCCAGAATGCCGTTCAGGGTGTCCAGCAATTGGGACGCGCTTTCCCTGGCGGCGATGACGTAGTCGCGCTGATCGTTATCCAGCGAGGTTTCCAGCAGCAGGTCCGTCATGCCGAGCACACCACTGATCGGCGTACGGATCTCGTGGTTGAGGCTCGCCAGAAACTGGCTCTTCAGGACCTCCAGTTCCCGTAGCTGACTGGGATCGGCGGAGTGTGCTTGGGCGCTCATTCGGTCGGCACGCGTGCCGGCCCTCATTCTATCGGCGGTGGGGCGGAATTGGATTAGAGTGTTTCCCTCAACTGAGGGGGGTACAATCAGCCCATGAGCAAAATCTGGTTGGTGCTATTGGTCTGTTTTTGTAAGGCGGAAGTGAAGCAGTTTCCAGGGGGTACGGTGCTTCCCCATGAGAAGTACGTGCGGGTAGTGAGCGAGTCGGTCTCCCCGGTGCGTCAGGTTTATATCAAGACCAAAGACGGTTTGTACGTGGCCGCGGCCGTGCGCAAGCCGGCCGGAGAGGGCCCCTTCCCCGCCCTGATTTACTTCCACGGAGCGCCCGGCGGCCGCGGGATCGAGCAGCTGACCGGCTGGTCGCGTGGCGATACGGGCGGACCGGTTTGGGAGCGCTTGCTTCAGGAGGGTTTTGTGGTAGTGGTGGCTGATTATCGTGGCGGCCAGAACTTGCAGCGGCTGAACGAGGCTCCCGCGGAAGGTGCTGCCACGTACGCCGACGACGGTGTAGCGGTGGTGGATTGGGTGCGAAAGCTGGAATACGTGGACGGCAATCGGATCCATTTATATGGAGTGAGCCTGGGGGGCGATGTCACCATGCACGTGCTCGCGCGGACCAAGGTGCGGTCGGCGATCCTGGGGGCGCCGGCTCCCATCGGCTTCCTGCGCGCGCGTCCGGTGGCGGGAGCCACAGGCGCGGATCGATGGAAGGGCGCCGCGCTGGACGAGGCGGGAGCGCTCGAGAGGATCAAACCAGTGGAGAGCCCGGTGCTGATCCTCGTGGGGACGGCAGACGGGCTGATCCACCTGGACCGCGTGCTGCACGATCTGCTCGAAAAGGCGGGCAAGAAAGTGGTGATGGAGATTTATGAGAACGGCTATCACGATTTTGTCGTGGGGCCCCAGGGCCATGCCGGACGCAGCGAACCGCTGCTGGATGCGACACTGGCGGCGCTGGAGAGCTCGGTGAAATTTCTGAGGGAGACCGGACAGAACTAATCCCCGAGCAACTTGCCGTATGGCTGTAGCTCGGTCACGTTGTCGAAGACGGCCTTGATCCCCGCGGTGATTGGAATGGCGAAAACGAGGCCGATGGCGCCCCACAGACTGCCCCAGAACATCAGCGCAACGGTGACGGCCATCGGATTGAGATGGACGCGCGAGCCGACCAGCTTCGGGTATAGCAGGTTCAAGGCAAGAAGGTGGAATAGGCCGACCACGCTGGCGATCACCAGATAAGGCCCCATCGCGCTGTGGACGGGCAGCGCGGCCAGCGCCGGCGGAAGGATGGCAAGCGGAAGGCCGACGTAAGGGACCAGGCTGAGGAATCCGCTGAGCGGGGCGACGATCAAGAAGTAGGGCAGCTTGATGTACCAGAAGAATACACCGCTGGCGATAGTGAGCAGTACGCCGAGGACAAAGTTGCCCAGCACGTAGGCGCGCGCCATGTCGGCAATGCCTTGCCAGCTGCGGCCGGCGGCGTGGCGCCCGGTACCGTGGAACAGGTGGAGGTAGGAGCGGCGCAGATGATCGCGCCAGCTGAGCATGAAGTAGACCAGGAAGGGAATGAAGCTGGCCAGCAGCAGGATCTGATACCAGGATTGCCAGCTCTTGTAGATGTAATCGACAAAAGGAGAGCGATCAGGCCGTATGCGCACCTCCTGCACAGGGGGCGGGGAGACGGGCATCGGCGGTTCGGCGGAACGGCGTCGGCTTTTGGGTGCAGGCTGCGCGGCCTCCTTCGGCATGTCCTTTTCGCGGATGCGTTTGGGAACCAGCACCTGATAGGTGCTCTGCTCGGCGGCTTCCAGGCGGCTGGCCACCTGGTCGGCGAGATCATTAATGCGCTGGCCGTAGCTGGGCAGATCCTCGATGAGCACGGCCACCTGGGTGAACATGCCAAGTCCGATCAGATAAACACCGAGCAAGGCGACCGAACAGACCATGAAACTGGCAACCGAGCGCGGCAGTTTCAGCCGCGTCAGCAGACCGACGAAAGGGTCCAGCAGGAAGCTGATGGTGATGGCGGTGAAAAGGGTAACGAAGAAATCGCGGCCATAATAAAGAAGCGCGATGGCCACGCCGGAAGCAATGAGGGTGCCCGCCAGAGTTCCTGGTTTATGCTCCGTGAATGACGATGGCAGGACAGACACTTAGCCCCCGGGTCGCAGCCGCTAACTTGTAATGTAACACGTTAGAACACAAGAAGCATCCGGTTGAGAGAGTTTGCCGCTCTGTATAATGAACACGAGTGATGGAATCGAACAGGCCGGGCCGCATCCTGGCCCTGGACGTGGGCAAAAAGCGCATCGGGCTGGCGATTTCCGACCAACTGGGCATCACCGCGCAGGGGCTGCCAACACTGTTGCGCACGCGTATCCGCGAAGATCTGGAAAAGCTGACGGCGATGGCGCGCGACAACCATGCCGTGAGCTGGCTGGTCGGGTTTCCCTTGCACATGAGCGGCGAGGAGAGCCGGCAGGCGCAATGGGTGCGGGAATTCGGCGACCGGCTGGCGGTGCATAGCGGACTGCCGGTCGTCTATTGGGATGAGCGGCTGACGAGCGTGGAAGCCAACCGCGTCCTGCGGTCCAGCGGCATCAGCCTGGAGAAGAGAGCCAAAGCGGTGGATAAGCTGTCGGCCGTGCTGTTGCTCGAGAGCCATCTGGAAGCCCGCCGGAATGCGTGGCCGGAGGCATGAAGAGAATCCTGGCGGTGCTGCTTCTGGCGGCGCTGGGCGCCGCTGCCTGGGCGTGGTGGGAACTGGATCAACCTTACCGCGGCTTTGAGCAGCCGGTCACCATCGAATTCCCCAAGGGAACTTCGACGATGCGCATGGGAGCGCAGCTCGCCCAGCAGGGGGTGGTGCGTTGGGGTTGGCAATTTGCGCTACTGCGCCTGCTACGTCCGCGCGCGCGGCTGCAGGCGGGAGAGTACTTGTTTAAGGAAGCAGCCTCCGCGCGGGAGGTGTTTGACCGCATCGAGCGCGGCGATGTTTTCTTCTACGAGCTGCTGGTGCCGGAAGGCAGCAACATTTTCGAGATTGCACGGATAGTGGACCAGATGGGTCTGATCAAGGCGGAGCAGTTCCTGGAGGCGGCGCGCGACACCGCACCGATCCAAAACCTGGCGCCGAAGGCGAGATCGCTGGAAGGCTATCTGTTCCCCTCCACCTACCGGCTGACGCGGCACACTACCGCGGCGCAGTTGGCCCGAATGATGGTGGAACAGTTCCGCAACGTCTGGGGACAATTGCGGACACAGGCCGATCCGCACCAGACCGTGACGCTGGCCTCGCTGGTAGAAAAGGAGACCGCCGTGGGGTCCGAGCGCGCGCAAGTGGCCTCCGTGTACGTGAACCGTTTGAAGAAAGGCATGAAGCTCGATTGCGACCCGACGACCATCTACGCGGCGCTGTTGGAGAACCGCTACCGCGGAACCATTTTTCAATCAGACCTCGACAGCCGGCATCCGTACAATACGTATAGAAATCCCGGGCTGCCGCCGGGGCCTATCGCCAATCCCGGCCTCGCGTCATTGAAAGCGGCGCTTCATCCAGCCGAGACCGACTATCTGTATTTCGTCGCCGTGGCCGGGGCGAACGGAAAGCACCAATTCTCGGAGTCGTTCGCCCAGCATCAAAGGGCGGTCTCTCAATATCGACGTGGCACAGGGCAAACCAAGCAAACGAAAGCAACTGGAAAAGCTCCTCGAAGGGGAAAGACCCGCCGTCGTTAACCCGGCGCTGGCCGCCGCATGGAAACGGCAGCTCGATCCCATCTCGGCGAACTATTTCCGGAGACTGCTGCGAGAGAGCGGGGCGGCGCTTCATCCGCTGGTGGAAGGAGTGCGGCAACAGGATTTCGACGAACTGGAGCGCACCCTGGTGGCGCTGCTACAAGAGTATCTAGGAGGCGCCGAACAGACCCGGCGCGAGTGCCGGCGGTTGGTCATCGAAGCAAAGGATCACGCGCGGCTGGCCATGCGCAAGGCCGACGAGGCCGGGCGCGCGTTAAAGGAGGAGATGGTCCAGTGGATGCTGGTGTGGCTGGAAAACCCGCCCGTGTTCGTCACTTGGGCCGGGCTTAGGCGGCGGCAGCTTACTGAATCTCGATCGTTTCCACCTGGATGATCTCCCCATCCATCTTGCCGCTGACCTTGGCCTTGATGTCCTTTTCCTTGGTGGAATTCTTCAGCGCCGCCAGCGCCTTCGCGTTGCCGGTTTCATTGAACTTCAGGAATTTGCCGTCGGGCAGCACCAGTCCGAAACCGCCCTTAGCGCAGTTGAGGGCACACTGGCGGGTGTGGCCGGCCAGATCCTTGCCCTTGCACATCACGTCGACGACGGTGCCGGACCAGGAATCGGCACCAACGGCGGGCAGCAAGGCAAACAGGGAGAGAGGTAAGAACCGCCTCATCAAGAGAACCTCCTGAACTTTAATCGCGTCTGCAATTTATAGGATGATGGAAACGAAGCAGAGAATGCAACAGCACGAGATGAACTAAGCAGTTTAGGCGGCGCGCCGATAAGGACGGCCAGGGTGCCGGAACACTTGATCAGCGGCGCCGGTGCTGATTATACTGGCAATTTCGTGGAAAGGATCGACAGGCAAAGGACATCGCTGATGGCAGCACCAATGGTCATCCGGGACGATTTCGACCCTGCCGCGCCCATGAAGGAGGCGGCGATGTTCTATGGACTTTTCCTGCGCGGCCACCCCGTGGAGTCGCTCCGGCGAGACATCGACGTTCCCAAGGCAGTGCTGGAAAAGTGGCTCCGTCCGCGGCGCTACGAGACCAATTTCCGCGAGAATCTGCGCCGCATCTATCAATTCCGGAAACAGGTTCTGGCCATTTTCGACGAGCTTGTGCTGAACGAGCGCAACCGCGCGCGCGTGCAGTAAAAAAGCCCCGGCCGCCGAAGCAGCCGGGGCGAGGGTCGCAACAGCCAGCTACTTCACATCGCCCAGGTCGGGGCCGACGTAGAGTACCTCCTTCATCTTGATGAGCGCCTGGAGTTTCTCCTGCGCCAGACGCGCGATCAGCAGCTTGCCCGGCCGCTGCTCGACGATCTCCACGCCCAGCTTCTTCAGCAGGTCCAGCGTGGCCGGGGAATCGTCCACCAGCCAGATCTTCAGATGCAGTTTGCCGTTCTTGGCTGCTTCTTCCTTCTTCTCGGCCAGTTCTGGAGCGAGCTTGGACAAGTCTGCCTCGTCGCGGAGACCGGAGCGGCGCGCCGGCGCCTCGACTCGGGGCATGGGAGACGAGGCATCCTGGCGGTAGCGGGTCACCGATTCCGCCACCGTGGGCGAGTGCATCATACCTTGCGTCCCGATCTGACGGGCCATCTTCGCCTTCTCGTTTTCCTTGCCAAAAATGCCTTCATAGCTGACACCGTGCGGCATCTCGATCGGAACTTCGATGCGGCGGGGCTGGCCGCCTTCCACCACGGTGGATTCCTCCACGGCGATGAAGGAGGTGAACTGGGTCATCAGACGGAAGTCCACGCCGAGCTTGGTGATTTCCGAACGGATCTCGGCGCGCGGATGGCCGCTTTGCATGCCTTGCCAGTCCTGGCTCATCAGGTAATCGATGCGTGTGCGCGCCCACAGCGTTGCGAGCACGTCGCGGGCCGGTTCGGCCGCCGGCAGGTTCACCGGGATGGCGCGCGAGACGTCGCGGCCGGCCATCTTGCCATTCAGCCGCAGCGTACCCCTTGCTGGTCCGGTGTAGCGGCCAGTCACCACGACGGGCTTGGCGCTGAACAGGTCGGGGATGCGCTTGGGGTAAACATCGGTGACCGGGAGCGTGCCCCAGTCGAGCGCGACGTCGGTCATCAGCGGAGTCCGGACGCGCTCATGGAACCGTTTGGCGGCGGCGGAACCGTCGTCGTTCAGTGCGACATACTCCACTTCACCGCGGCCTTCTTCCGCCATGCGGTCCAGCAGGAAGCGGTTGACCGATGAGCCGATGCCGAAACTGAAAACGCGCGCGTTGGAGTGGCGCTTCACTTCGCCGATGATCTCCATGTCGTTGCCGACGTAGCCGTCGGTCATGAAGCAGACGATGCGAACGTGATCCTGTTGATCGGAAGGATCCAGCGCGGCGCGGATCGCCTTCATCATCTCGGTGCCGCCCATGCCGGAGCGGGAGAGCATAAAGCGTTGGGCTTTTTGCACGTTCTCGAGCGTGGCGGGAACGGGTTGCGGAAACAGGATGTGCGTGTCGCCGGCGAAGGTGATGAGGTTGAAGGTGTCGCGGGGATGCAGGCCGTCCAGGGCGAGCTTGATCACCTCTTTGGATTTTTCAATCGGAAACCCGGACATGGAGCCGGATGTGTCGACGACGAAGACGATCTCTTTCGGCGTGATCTCCGAGGGTTGGATGAGGTCGCGATCCGGCGGTTGCAGGATAAAGGTGAAGAAACCGCCGCGGTTGCCGCGGTGAGTCAGCAGCGCGTCCTCCACTTTCCGGCCGGCGACGTCGTAACGCAGGATAAAGTCCTTGTTCGGGAGCACAGATTTGGCGCGAAGGCTCACGCTGGCGCGGCGCGAGTCGGATCGGGTGATGTCGATCTCATGAGTTTTCGATTCGATCGCGGTGACAGGAACGCCGGCATCCAGGTTCACCTGAAGCGACAGGTCGTGTCCGGCGCGGGTTCCCGGCTTGGCCACCGGCGACTTGATGTTGGCGGCATCGGTGACCGAGCCGCTGCGCGGGTTGTAGCGCGGGCCCACCACCATCGGGAAGGAAAACTCATAGGCGCCGGCTTCATAAGCGAGCGTCTCGACGTAGCGGATGACGATCTTCACTTGCTTGCCGGCGCCGATATTGGTCACCGACTGGGTGAAGATGTTGGGCCGCTCCTGATCCAGCAGTCCGGCGGTGTGTCCCTGCGCGCGGGCCTGCTCGAATATGCGCCGCGCCTCTTCGCGGGGTTTCACTTTGCCTTTAATGGTGCGGTCGCCAACGAGCATCGTCATGTCGTCTACTGCGGCGCGTTGCGCCAACGGGAACACATACACGGCTTCCACGTTTTCCGCGAGGGGATTTTCGAAATGCTGCGTAACCGTGACGCGGGCGAGAAAGCCGGAAATGTCGGCCTTCACGGCGGTGTGTTTCAGCGGGCAGATGGCCGCGGGCCGTCCGCCCTTATCGATGACGTAGAGCGAGCCTTCGGTGGCCGGCGGCACGGAGCCGGCCACGAGCGGCAGCGCCGCCAACATCAGAAGGCTGGTGAGAACGGGTAGTTTTTTTCGATCCATGAAAGGTCTCCTTGCCGGGAATATGCCTCCGGCTCGAAGATCCTTTCAGGGACGTTACACTTTTTCCACCACGTAGGGAGCGCGGTACGGGCGCGTCATCATCTTGTTGGCCTCGGCATCGTTGACGAAGCTGGCCTTGGTCCGATCGTAGGTAAGCTTGCGGCCCAGGCGCTAGCTGATGTTTGCCATGTGCCAGAGGTCGGCGGCGCGGGCCGCTGTCGCCACATCGCAGCGCAGGTCCTGGTAGCGGCGGCTCTTGACCGCTTCGAGGAAGTTGGCCATGTGGCGGCCCGTTTCGCTTTGCCCGCGCACGGCCTTTTCCTCCATCGCCAGCTCCATGTTCTCGCCCTTGTGCACCTGGAAGCCGGCCGGCGTTGGCGTGTCGGGCTTCTTGGAAATTGACTTGCGCCGCTTGAAGCACAGCCCCTTCGACATGTAGACCTGGCCAATCCGCGGATCCGATCGCGGCGCGAGTGTTTAGACATGAATGACCTCCATGAAGTTTTTGTGGCTTTGTCATTCTACCGAAACGCCGTACTTCTATTCGCGGTAGTTGAGCCGGATGCGTAGCGGGTTTGCAGTCACCGTGCTTGACTGCGGGCCCATGACGGCGCGGGTGCGGAAGCCCTGATTCATGGCCGCCGCGGGATCGCCGGGCGTGAAGGAAATCTCTACATAGCGCTCGCCGGGCTGCGAGGGCAGATCGCCGCTCGCAGGGATTCGCATTTGTTGACCTTCGCGCAGGAAGGACGTCATGAGCGGTTTCCTTACGCCGTCCTGTTCCATCACGGCGACCAGCGTGCCCGCCTTGATGGCACGCACCGACAACCGCACCGCGTCGCCAGCGTGTAACTGTTCCACCCCGGTCAGCCGAGAGTAGTCTCCTGAGGCCTCACGGCGCTCGAAGAAATGTTCTATGTCGAGGGCGACATCGGCCATCTTCGCGATCGACCGCAAGACTTCATCGCGCGCTTCCCGCCTGATCGACTCCGCCAACAGTTTCGGTTCGGCCGGCCGTTCGGCTGCCTCGGCTTTTTTCAATTCCGCCTCCGCGGGAGCTGGAGCATGCTTCGGAGGAGGAGGAGGCGGCGGCGGCTCGGCAACGGGCGCGTCGGCCCTGGCGGACAAATCCTGGCTGATGGTACTCCGTTCCTTCTCCGCATCTTTCTCCAGAACCCTGGTCACTTTTTTCTCGGCCGGTGCGGGGGGAGCGGCGGGTTCAGGCGCGGCCGCCGCGGGCGGCGGCACGGCGGCTTCTTCCTGCTGCTGCGGAATATTCTTCGCGATCTCAACCGGCGGCTCCGGCTGCCGCACCATCACAACAACAAGCGCCAAGGCCACTAGCGCCGCCGCCGCGCTCATCGGCAGCGGACGCCAGAAGAAGCCGCGCAGGCGTTCGGTGAAAGATACGGGCGCCGGGCCCAGCGAATCCAGCAACCGCCGCCGCGCAGCGGGATCGGCCAGCAGCTCTCGCAGCCCTTCTTCATCGGCCAATGCATCGAACAAGGACTGGTTGTGCAATGCCTCCTGGAACAGCGCCGCGCGCTCTTCGGCGGTGAGCGTACCGGTGGCGTAACCACCGAGCAGCTTTTCTACCTGTTCCGGTTTCATTTCCATTTCTCCCAACTTCCGCCCATTAGCTCCAGCAGCCGTTTCCGGCACCGGAAGTCCCAAGTGTAGACCGTGTTAATCGACTCGGCTCGCATCGCCTGCTGGATCTCGGCGAAGCTCATCCCTTCCAGTTTGTACCGGAACATCTGGCGGCAGCGTCCGTCCAGCTTCGCGAGCGCCTCCTGTAAACGCTGCTCCAGTTGTTTCCGTTCGGCCTCCGCCAGCGGATCGGGACCGCCGTCCGGCAGCGGCAGCTCATCCACTTGCGCGGCATGGAACTCCCCGCGCCGCGCGCCTTTGCGTAAGAAACCGGCGATCTTGTAACGGACAACCTGGAAGCTCAGCGGAAGCAGATCTTCCATCGCCTCCAGGTGCGCGTATTTTTCTTCCAGCAGCAACAGCGTCTCCTGGGCGAGATCCTCTGCCTGATCTCGCCCAATACGGGATGCCGCGTAGGCGAGAATCCTTTCACGCAATGCGGTGAGAATCTGCTCGCGCGCGGCCGTCACAAGGTTTGGCTACCACTCCGCCACGGAACCATCTTCGTGGAAGACACGAGCCATCGGCTTGGTGCCTCCAAAGGGAAACTTCGCCAGCGCCGATTCCTGCAAGTCGAATCCCAGGCCCGGCTTATCGGGCAGCGGGAAGCGGCCGTTCACCATGCGCATGGCGGGGAAGCCGAGCCACTCCTCCCAGACCTCTTCCTTCATCTCCGGCTGCACGCCGCTGCAGATCTCCTGCACCAGGAAGTTGGGCGAGGCGGCGTCGACATGCAGCGTGGCCAAGCCGCCGATGGGACCCTCACAGGCATGCGGCGCGATGGAGATGCCGCTCGGCTCGGCCATCGCCGCCACCTTCCATAGAGCGGTGATGCCGCCGACGTGGTTGATGTCGCATTGGAGGATATCGGCGGCGCCCATCTCAATCAGTTGCTGGCATGAATAGGACGCAACCAGCCGCTCGCCGGTTGCAATGGGAGTGGTGGAGCGCCGGGCAACACGCGCCATCGCCTTCATGTTTTCCGGCGGGCACGGCTCTTCGATGAACAGGAGATTGAGCGGCTCCACCTCCTTGACGATGATGGAGGCGACGCTAGGGCTGGTCTTGGCGTGGAAATCGACGCCGATGTCGATCTCCGGACCCAGGTTTTCGCGCAGCATCTGGATCTGCCGCACGGCGCGGGTGATCTTGGCGTTGGTCTCGATCCATTCGTAGTAGCCGGGAATGCCGCTCTTGAAAGCGGTGATGCCGAGGCTCTTGGCTTGATGGCGCAGCGCCTGCAACTGCTCCGGCGTATTGGCGCGAGCGTGGTAATAGCCGCGCACGCCGAGCGGATCATGCGGCCCGCCGAGCAGCTTGTAAACGGGCATGCCGAGAATCTTCCCGCGGATGTCCCACAGCGCCTGGTCGATGCCCGAGATGGCCGAACCCATCACCGGGCCGGCGCGATAAAAGCTATGCACGTACATCGACTGCCAGTGATGCTCCACCTGCATCGGGTCGCAGCCCATGATGAATTCCTTGAAGTCGCTGACGCAGGCGATGACGGCGCCGGCCTTGCCTTCCAGCGTCGCTTCGCCCCAGCCGACGATTCCCTGATTGGTTTCGAGCTTGACGAACACGTAGGGGCGGTCCGAATCCGGCGTGAGCGAGACGCCGAACACTTTCATGCCGGTCACGCGAACCTTGGTGCCCACCTTTTCGAAAGCACCCGCGCCGAGCGGCGCCTGCGCCAGCATCGGGGCACAGCCGCAGTCAATGGAGGCTTTCGCGGCTGTTGCTCCCGCGGCCAGTCCGGAGAGGAAATGTCTTCTTCGCATCGTCGTCACCCCCGGTCCCTGTACTTGTCCAAAGCTCGTTCGTTGACCTGCACGCCGAGACCCGGCGCCGTGGGCAGCTCCGCGAAGCCGTCTCGGATGCGCTCGACATCGCCCGCGATGGCCTGCCGCATCTGGCGGTCCGCGTCGCCGGCCGGTACAGGAATCTGCTGGATAAAGAAGTTGGGCAGGCTAGCGGCCAGCTGCAGAGCGGCCGCGGTGGCTACAGGCCCGCCGTCATGGTACGGTGCCACGGCCACGTAGTAGGTCTCTGCCAGCGCGGCGATCTTGCGCGATTGCGAGACGCCGTAGGTGTACAGCGCAGGCCGCAGCACGTCGGCCGCCTCTTCCCGCAGCAGATCCTGAAACTCGCCACCGTTGGTGATGTTCCGCCCGTAGCCGACCGGCGTTACGTTTTCATCGGTGATCTTGCGCAGCGCCGAGAGATTGGAAACGCGGCACGGCTCGTCGAACCACAGCAGGTGGAACTTTTCGAGCTCAGCCGCAATGCTGGAAGCGTCGCCGGCGGCAAGTTGCGCGGCTCCATCCAGCACGAAATCAACGTTCGGGCCGCCGTTCTTACGAAGGATCTCCATCCTGCCACGGACGTTGAAGATATAGGCCTGGCCCTGATTGACCCACTCGATGGGCGGAACGGTGGTGGAGAAGGCGCGATAGCCGGCCTGCTGCGCCTTTTGCAGGGAGGCGAGCAGGTCCGAGGGTGCCGCCCCTTCAATCGGCGCCAGTGCGCGAGCCTTGTTGCGCGTTGGACCGCCGAGCACCTGGTAGACCGGCGCCTTGGCATGCTGGCCGACAATGTCGAGTTGCGCCATGTTGATGGCGGCGCGCAAGCCGGGAATCGGTTCCAGCTTGCGCCAAGCGACATCGTAGGCGGTGGCGGGAATGCCGGAGAGCAGTTGCCGGGCTTGCGCGAACTCGCGGTCGCTGGTGCCGGCGCATTCTCCCCAGCCGCGCAATCCACCGCGGGTTTCCAGCCGGATCAGGGTGTAGCGGCGGCCTGAAACCGGCTCCCGCAGCGGAAACGCGCGCAGCTCTTTCAGATCGAGCGGATCGTTTCCGGTTGCCATTGCCGAAGTATACTACTTGGCATGTTTCGCTTGGTCTATTTCGCGATGTCCGCCACGCTGCTCTCTGCCGGCGTGGAAAGCTTCAATGGCCGCTGGAACCTCACCGTGGAACGCGAGCCCCGCGCCCGCGCCTGGTGGCTGGAGGTCACCGGCGCCGGCACGCCACAACTGAAGGGCCGCTTCGTCGGCGCTCCCGGCGGGCAGATGGACGTGATTCCGGAGATCCGGATCGAGGGCGAGGAGTTGGTCTGGGTCTTCGAACGCGCTTACCGCCCCGCCAGCAACGAGCCGAATCCTCCCCGCCAAAAGGGCATCTACAGGGCAAGGCTCAATGGTCAGCAAATTAGGGGAAGCTTTCAAGTGGAAGGCCAGCCCGCGCGGCTGGAGTTCTCCGGCAAACGCGCGCCGGAGCTGACCGAAACCGACGACGGGAAATGGAAGCGCGGGCAACCAGTGCAACTGTTCAACGGGAAGGATCTCAGCGGATGGGCGTCGCGCGTGCCGGGACAGACGGTGACCTGGCGCGTTGAGGACGGCATCCTCAAAAACGGTGAACGTGCGGTGGATATTGTCTCGGAAAAGAAGTTCTGGAACTTTCACCTGCGTTTGGAATGCAAAGTGGCCAACCGCAGCAACAGCGGCATCGGACTGCGCGGCCGCTACGAAGTGCAGATCTACGGCGACCATGGCATGCCGCCCAGTTCCCATTCCAACGGCGCCCTATACAGCCGGATTATTCCATCGGTGAACGCCACGCTGCCGCAGGATGAGTGGCAGATCTACGACATCACCTTGATCGGCCGTCAGGTAACGGTGGTGATCAACGGCAGAACGGTGATCGACAAGCAGGTGATTGAAGGATTAACCGCGATGGCGCACGATCCCAACGAGGACCAGCCCGGGCCGCTCAGCCTTCAGGGCGATCATGGCCCGGTTCAGTTCCGCAAGATCGAGGTGACCCCGCTGACGCGTTAGCCTGCTTGTAGAGGCTGTGTGCACGGATGTAGTGGAGCACCGCCGGGTGCAGTTCTCCCGGTGCTTCCCCGCGGTGCAGCCTTTCCCGGATCGCGGTGGATGAGACCTCGAAACGGGCGGTGTCCAACCTTTGAACACGGGCGCCATCGGGAACCTCGTATTGATAGTCGGGCCGTGAGATGACGAGAAACTCCACCTCGGCGATCACTTCGTTCCACCTTCGCCAGGTCTTGATTTCGGCGAAGGCATCGGCGCCGATGAGGAAATAGAACGTATCGCCGGGCCGTTCGCGCTTGATGCGCTCCATGGTGAGAATGGAAAAGCTGCGCTGGTTTTCCTGCTCGATTCTGGAGGCGATCAGGCCAGGTTCGCCCTGGCATGCCAGCTCAACCATTTTGTAGCGATGCTCGAAATCGGCGGCCCCGGCGGTGGGCTTGTGCGGCGGCTGGGCAGCGGGAACCAGCCACACTTCATCGAGTGAAAACCGTTCCCGCGCCAGGCGGGCAATGGCTACGTGGGCGTTGTGGACCGGGTTGAAGGTGCCGCCGAAGATCGCGATGCGCACGGGGGAGACTCAGGCCGGAACGGCGGCCAGCTCCGCGTGAAAGAACTCGTCGACCAGCGCGCGGATCTCGGCCGCCTCATGAGCCCGGTAGATGTTGGCGCGCAGCTTGGCGCCGTTGCGGACGCCGTGCGTGAAGTAGGTGGCGAACTGCTTCATCTTGCCGACCGTATCGGCGGTGTTCTTTTCGTCCATCATGCGGTAGTAGGTGCTCATGATCTGGTAACGATCCTGTTCGCCAGGCTCCCAGTGATTGCCGGTGGCCTGATACTCGGCGATCTGGCGGAAGATCCACGGATTGGAGGAGGCGGTGCGGCCGATCATGACGGCGTCGCAGCCGGTCTCGCGCACCATGCGTGCGGCATCGGCGGGCGTGGTGATGTCGCCGTTGCCGATGACGGGGATCTTCACCGCCGCCTTCACTTCCGCGATATGGTTCCAGTCGGCGAAGCCGCTGTAGCCCTGCTCGCGCGTGCGCGCGTGGAGGGCCACCGCTTCCACGCCGCAATCCTCGGCCATACGCGCGACGGGCACGTGGACCAGGTTTTCATGATTCCAGCCGGAGCGGAACTTCATCGTAAGCGGGACAGTGATGGCGGCACGGACCTTGCGCAGAAGCTGCTCCATCAAAGGCAGGTCGCGCAGGAGGCCGGAGCCGCCGTTGCAGCGCACCACTTTCTTGACCGGGCAACCGAAGTTGATGTCAACGATATCGAAGCCCAGATCCTGACAGACACGCGCGGCGTCGGCCATTACTTCCGGATCGGCGCCGAACAGTTGGGCGGAAATCGGCCGCTCGGATGGATCGAAGTAGAGATAGCGCAGGAGCTTCTTCATGTTCTTGGCGCGGGCCGAGTGCGTGACGCCGTGTGAAGAGGTGAATTCGGTCATCAGCAGACCGCAGCCGCCCTGGTCGCGGATCAGCCGCCGGAAGACGGTGTCGGTGACGCCGGCCATGGGCGCCAGAACTGTGGCCGGAGCGATCGTGATCCCCCGGATGCGGAACTGGGACGGAACGGACATTCTGCTCTCTCTTCATTATGTTAGCGGAATCGGAGTGGCGGATAATGGAAACGGAGAGTGCCCGCGGCACGTTTAACTGTAGTGAAGGAGGTTGACCCATGAAGAACTGGTTGGCATTTGCAATAGGAGGAGTCCTGGCGGCAGGCGTCGTCTGGTTCCTGATGAGCGAAAAACAGCAACCAGAGCCTGTGGCCGCGGTGGAGGTGGCGCAGCAGGTTCCGCAGCCGGCTGTGACGCCGGAACCTGCTCCGCCTGCGGTAAGCCCCGCGCCGGCCCCGGTCCGGAAGACGGTTCCGCGTGTCGATCCGAAGCCCGCGCCGCCGCCCCCTGCACCCGTAGTGGAAAGCTCCGCACCAGCCCCCGCTCCCGAGCCGCCTGCACCTCCTCCGCCGGTGGTCAAGGAAGTGAAGAAGGAAGAGCCGCCCCCGCCGCCACCCGCGCCCAAAGTACCGCGGACGGTGAAACTGGCCGAAGGCACTCTCATTCCCGTGCGGCTGGTGGAACGTGTTTCTTCGGAAACTCATCAGGCCGGTGACAGCTTCCTGGCTACGCTCGACCAGGCGCTGGTTGTGGACGGCCTGGTGATTGCCGACAAGGGTTCGCGCGTGGAAGGCCGCGTGGCGACCTCCGACAAGGGCGGCCGTGTACGCGGAGTGGCGATGATCGCGCTGGAGCTGACAAGGATCAACACCGCCGACGGGCAGAAGATCGCCGTCCGTACCGCTTCTTTTGAGAAGGAAGCCGAGAAGGAAACCAAGAAGGACGCCGCAAAAGTTGGTCTTGGCGCCGGAATCGGCGCAGCGATTGGAGCCATTGCCGGTGGCGGACGCGGAGCCGCTATTGGAGCGGCTGCCGGGGGCGCGGCGGGAACCGGCGCCGTTCTGGGAACTCGTGGCGAGCCGGCGGAGTTGGCGGTGGAAACCCGCATCAGTTTCCGGCTGAGTTCGGCCGTTTCGGTGACCGAGAAGCTGGATTAGCGCTTCGCGCCGGACTTCTCGAAGAAACGAACCTCGACCTTGAAGGCCTCCAGGGCGTTGTAGACGATCGGGCAGTAGCAGGCGCGGTCGACCATCTGCCACATTCTTGACTGCAACGACCCGGCGCCGCGCACCAAGTGCGGGAATCCCACGCAGGTTGCCGGGCGCGCTTCATAGACGGAGCACAGGTTGCCGTCGAGGAAGACGCAGCCGTGCTCGGGCGTGCGCTTGAGAATCAGCCCCTCTTCTTCACTTTGCTCGGCGTATTGCGCGAGAAACTTTGACCGGCTGAGGCGCAGGTGACGCGCCAAAGGGTCGACATCGCGCTCCTGCAGCTTCACCGTCGCATGGCGGCAGCAGTTGGCGCAGACGGTGCAGTCGATCTCGTCTTCGATATCCTCGGCGATGCGGCGGAGACGGCGTTCGACGAACTCATGGCGCTTCATGTGCTGGCGCAGTTTCTCGTTTTCCCCTCGCTTTTTCTCGCCCAGGCGGCGGATCTCAACCAGGTCAGTGATCACAACACTAGAGTACAATCAACACCATGAAACATAGCCGCCGCGATCTGTTCCGCCTGGCGCCGGCCGCCGGAACCTGGGCCCTGATGGCGCAGGCGCTGAAGGCCGCTCCGGGAGATCCGAGACCCGATAACGAGGATTACTGGCGGCTGGTGAAGCGCCAGTTTCCACTCAAGGAGGATCTTGTCTACTTGAACGCTGCCAATGTCTGCCCGGCATCGCGGGGGGTGATGGACAGGCACCTGGAGTTCCTGCGCGACTTTCACGCCAATCCGTCGTTCCAAAACCGCGACAAGTATGAGCCGTTGGCCGAGCGGGTGCGGGGGAAGATCGCCGCGCAGTTGCGGGTGACGGCCGATGAGATCGCGCTGACGCGCAACACCTCGGAGGCTACCAATACGGTGGTGCAAGGGATTGATCTGAAGGCAGGAGATGAGATCCTGCTGACGGACCATAATCATCCGTCGAATAACGATTCCTGGAAAGTGCGGGCCAAGCGGGACGGGCTGGTGATCAACTCCCTGCCGGTGCCGGTACCGGCGCCGAGCGGCGAAGCTCTCTACGATGCATTTGCCAAGGCGGTCACTCCGCGGACGCGCGTGATTACGATCACGCATCTCACCAACACCACCGGAATTCTGTATCCGGCACGGCAGATTGCCGAGCTGGCGCGGAGGCATGGCATCTGGATGCACCTGGACGGCGCGCAGACTTGGGGCGCCTTGGATCTGAACCTGCGCGAGACCGGCTGCGATTCCTATGCCGGCAGCGCGCACAAGTGGCCGATGGGGCCGCTGGAGGCGGGTTTGCTCTATGTGCGGGCCGAGAGGATTCCGCGGATCTGGCCGGCGATTGTATCGGCGGGCTGGTCGGAGAAGCTGGCCGGTGCGCGCAAGCTGGAGGTGTTCGGCCAGCGCGACAATCCGCGCATGGTGGCGGTGGAGGCGGCGGTGGATTTCCTGAACCTGGTGGGGATGGCGAACGTGGAGGCGCGGATGCGGGCGCTGGCAACGAGGGCCAAGCAGAAGCTATCCGAGACCGGCGGCGTGAGGTTGAAAACGAACATGGAGCCCCACTTATCCGGCGGCGTGGTGAAGTTCGATCTCGCCAAACCGGAGTTGAAGCCGGCCTACGATGCGCTCTACTCCCAGCACGGGCTGGGGATTGCGATGACGGCTTCGGGCGACGCGCGCGGGCTGCGCTTCTCCCCGCACATCTACAACACGATGGATGAGATCGACCGTGCCGTGGCGGCGGTGAAGGAAGTGGCCTCCTGAGATGAGTCTGGAGCAGCTACTCACTACTGCCACAGCCGGCCCGCTGGGGCTGATTTCCGCGCTTGGAGTGGCGTTCTTTCTCGGGGCGGCGCACGCCTTGACGCCGGGTCATGGAAAGGCGATTGTCGCGGCGTACCTGGTGGGCACGCGCGGACGAATTGCCGACGCGGTTTACCTGGGAAGCGTGGTGACGCTCACGCATACGGCCAGTGTCTTTGTGCTGGGTTTGGCGACGCTTTATGCGTCGCAGCAGGTTTCACTTGACCGGATATATCCGTGGCTCAGTCTAGTGAGCGGGGCTCTGGTGCTGACGATCGGGGCATGGCTGTTGTGGCAGCGCAGCCGCGGTCATCACCACCACCATCACCACCACCATCACCATCACCATCACCACCATCATCATCATGATCACGACCACGATCTTGATCACGACCATCATCATCACCATCACCATCATCAGGAGCCGGGCAAAGGCAGTTTGCTAAGCCTGGGCATTTCCGGTGGACTGGTTCCCTGCCCCGAGGCCTTGGTTGTGCTGATGCTGTCGATTTCTATCAGGCAGGTTGCTCTTGGGCTGGGTCTGCTGGTGGCCTTTACGATCGGGTTGGCGGCGATTCTCATCGGGATCGGATGCGCGATGGTGATGGCCGGACCGGCGGTTCAGAAGATCAAGCCCGAGAGTGGTTGGATCAAGCGGCTGCCGGTGATCAGCGCGGCGGTGGTGACGGTGCTGGGGGGCTGGATGGTGGCCTTGGCGCTGGAGGCATTTGCCGGCGCATGAACGAGCGTCTCTATTTATCCTTCTGGCTGAACGGCTACACCGAGCACAACATGCTGCGGCATTTCGAGAAGGCGCTGTGGTGTTTTCCGTTCTCGCGGCTGCGCGGGGAGGCGATTCTGCGCATTCATGCGCTGGAGTTTGCCGAGCCGCCGATTCTGGAGCGGCTATTTGAGAGAGAGACCACGGCGCAGGACTTGGTGGAGGCAGCGCGGGAGTTCCAACACGCCGATTGCGCCTATCAGCTGGAGTGCTGGTGGGACATCTGGCAGTTAGAGCAGGAGTGGAAACTGCAGCCGTGCCGCGTCATCGTTACCTGCTTCGGACCGCTGTTTGAAAGCGAATGGGGCGAGCAGATTCAATTCGAGTTCGGCGTCCACTCGCAGTTTCTTCCGGCGGCAACCGATGCGGGGAGCATGACGGCGCTGCGGTCCAACATCCGGAGCCTGCTTCACCTGGCCGAGGAAATCGAGGAGCGGATACCGGTGTCGAAGCGGACACTATGGAGCGAGTCGGGGGAGAATCTGGCGGAACAGTTGCAGAATGCGCTGGGCGGGTTATCCCCGCACCGCGAGTAACTCCAGGAGCCTGGAAGGGGAAAAGGGCTTCTGGAGGAAGCGCACATTCGGCGGCCTGGAGGAAGCTTCCTCCGGGAATCCGCTGATGAGAAGAACCTGCAAGGCGGGGTTGGCTGACAGGAGGCGTCCGGCAAGTTGGTCGCCGGCCAGGTCAGGGAGCGTGAGATCGATGATGGCGGTATCCCAGGAGTGCGGAGCCAGCGCAGCGGCAGCCAGCGCATCGGCGGCGGAGACAAAGCGGTCCACGTGGTGATGGTCCCGGACGAGAATCCGCTCGAGAAGCTGGCCCACGGCGGGCTGATCTTCCACAAGCAGGATTCTTAAGGCCACACTAGAAAAGAGACAAGGGAAACTCGCCGGGACTGAGTTGGAAGCCGACGGTGGCGATATAGCGATCATTGCGAAAGCCCATATGGGTCACCGAGCGGCTAATGTCGGAAGTGATGAAACCAGCGTTGGCGGTAAAGTGGAGAATGGAGGTCAGCCTCCTGGAGGCTCCAAAACCGGCATTGGAGGACTTAAACGGGGCCAGGTCCTGGGTCATGGCGGAAAACTTGGCGTAGCTGGCGAACAGGCCGAGGTTCCAGGTGCGCAAGCCTGTATAGGAGTAATGACCTTGCACGGTGTCTTGGCGTGCGGTGAGGAAGACGCCGTTGCCGGGCATGATTCCCCGCGAATACTGCAATCCAATCCCCGACCGGCGGAATCTACCCTGAATGGAGACTTCGGAGCTGACACCCTGGTTGATGGAATGGAGAGCTTCGACGACCGTGGTCTGGCCGGTGAGAGCGGCGATCAAGGGATCCACGGCGACCTGTGCAAGACGATTGGATTCGAGCCGGTAGACGCCGCCGCTAGCGGACAAGCTCCAGCGAGCGGACAAGGCGCGCTGGTAGCCGACCGACCAATTGTGGATCTGGCCGTCTCCAAACTCCTTGCGAAAGTCGAAAATCGTGAAGCTATAGGTTGCGCCAATCCCTTCTCTGCGGTTGAGAAGATAAAACACGGAACCTTGAGAACTGTAGGCGTTGGTGTCGACGAAGCCCGGTTCCCGGAACTGCATGGTAAAGGCGCCGCCACTCACGCTGAAAGAGGTTCGGGCCGACTTCTGGTAGCTCAGGCCGCCAGCGGAGGAGAACTGGTAGGCGCGCGTGTCGAAAAGCTGAAGGCTGGGGTTCACGAGCTGCGCCGAGGGGACGTCGGAGACGGGGGTCTGCATGTTGAACGACAGCAGATCGGTTAGCGAGGCGCCGGCCCCGACAAAGGTGGTCCACCTGGAATTGACCTGGCGGCCGTAGGTGGCATTCACGGAATGATTGGTGGTGTTTAGGGCGTTGCTACCGGCCACCAGATGGTTCCCGCTATAGCTCACGGCGCCGAAATCCCTCTTGCCGGTGGAGTTCCCGACAAGGCCGAAGTTGGCCATCGAGCCGTAGTTTCCGACGACTCCATCGCGGAAAAACGCGTCGCTTCCAGACTGGTAGAAGCCGGAAATGCCGACATAGGGGCGGAAACGGATGGGCCTGCCGGCGCTGCGCCCCGGCATCCCGCTGCCGCGGCTGAGCACCGATGGGCCGCCGAAGCCGCCGAATTGGGCGGCGGCGGGCAGCGCCATCAACAGCCCCATCATCCACCCGGCTACCTTATGAGATCTCAAAATAGCGCTCCTCCTGTGAATTGACCCCGTACAGATGTGAGCGGCAGGAGAGATTCCAGCCACTTTTCAAAGTCTGACGTTTGGCCAGTGCTCTGTCAAGTCCATCGGAGGAAAGGGCGGATTCCTGTACTGCTGCGGGGGCAGTTCGCGTTCGGCTATCCTGGTAGCTCATGAGCGAAGTCGTCAGCCACTACAGCATTTCCATGGATCAGATCAGCGATTTCGAGTTCCGGGTGCGGTTCGATAAGCCGGATCATCCGGAACTAAAGATGGACGAACCACCGCCGTTGGGCAAGGACAGCGGACCGAACGCGGGGCGTCTGCTGGCGGCGGCGATCGGCAACTGCCTGAGCGCGAGTTTCCTTTTTGCGGCGCGCAAGAGCGGAGCAGCGCCGACGGGAATGCGCGCCGATGTGAAGGTGGAGGTGATCCGGAACGAAAACCGGAGGTTTCGAATCGGCCGCATCGAGGTGCAGTTGGATCCGGGGATCAAGCCGGAAGACCTGGAAAAAGCCAAGGCGGCGGCGCAAATGTTCGAAGACTTCTGCACGATAACGGCGAGCGTGAGGCAAGGCATCCCAGTGGATGTGAAGCTGCGCGGGCTCGAATAGATTTTCATTCCAATTCATCTGCATTGCTTGTAAGGAGAGGTTATGGCGAAACGCATCGGAATCCTCACGGGAGGAGGAGACGTTCCCGGACTGAATTCGGTGATCAAGGGAGTGGTGTACCGCGGCACCGAAGCCGGATTTGAAGTGATGGGCATCCGGAAGGGGTGGGAGGGGTTAACCTATGTGAACCTCAATGACCCCGGCAGCCGGGCGCGCTATTTCATGCCCTTGACGCGGGAGAACACTCGGACGATCGACCGGACGGGCGGAACGTATTTGCATTCGAGCCGGACAAATCCGGCGAAGATGGGGAAGCTGCCGCCGCACCTGGCGGGGCGTGAGTTTCCTTCGCAGGAGACAACCAAGAACGGGGTGACGAAGACGACTTACGACGTGAGCGAGAGCGTGCTGGGGAACCTGAAGTACCTCAACGTGGACTACCTGGTGGCGATCGGCGGCGACGATACGCTAAGCTACGCCGCGCACCTGAACAACATGGGGGTTCCGGTAGTGGCGATTCCCAAGACGATGGACAACGACGTGCGGAACACGGAGTACTGCATCGGGTTTTCCACCGCGATCACGCGGGCGATGGATGCGATCAACCGGCAGCGGAGCACGATTGGTTCGCATGAGCGTGTGGGCATCTTCCGCGTGTTCGGGCGGGACGCGGGGTACACGGCGTTGTATACGGCGTATGTAACGAGCGTGCGGTGCGCGATCCCGGAGTACCGGTTCGATCTGGAAAAGATGATCGAGATCCTGCTCAAGGATAAGCGGAACAACCCGAGCAATTACGCGCTGGTGATCCTGTCGGAAGGCGCGGAGTGGGAAGGTTATGAAGTCCGCCATTACGGGGCCGCCGATGCCTACGGCCACCGGAAGAAGGCGAACGTGGGCGAGGATTTCAGCATAGAGGTGGTGGCGCGTACGGGCGAGGAGACGATCATCAGCGATCTGACCTACGACCTGCGAAGCGGGGAGGCGGACTTTGTGGACAAGATGGTGGCATCCACATTCGCGGGGATGGCGCTGGACTGCATCCTGGAGGGTAAGACCGGGGTGATGACCTCGATCGTGAACGGCTGCTACGCGCTGATGCCGATCCCGGACCCGAAACTGGGGCCGCGGAAAGTGCACGTAGAAACGATGTACAACACGGACCGCTACCGGCCGAATTACGACCACAAGCTTGGCTTGCCGATCTTCCTGACCAAGGCGTGAGCATGGGCTGGCTGAGGAGGTGGTTTTCACGGGCGGCGCCGGTGCCGGAGCTGACGCCGGAGATGCGGCGGCGCATCCGGCATAGCTTTGACAAGGCGGCGGCCGATGAAGAGCACTTTCCTTCGACGATTGATCCGCGCATTGCGCACGTACGGCTGATATTGAAGCAGCTGTCGGAGATCGAGACGGGGGCGGTGCTGGATGCCGGGTGCGGCAAGGGCAGGTTCGCACGAGTGGTGGCGGAGCAGATCCCGGAGCTGCGTGTGGTGGGCATGGACATTTCGACGGCGATGCTGGGCTACGTGCCGGCGCCGGTGCGGCGGTGCGCCGGCTCGCTGACCTCGCTACCGTTTGCCTCGGCGAGTTTCGGGGGCGCGTATGCGACCGAATCGCTGGAGCATGCGGTGGACATTGAAGCGGCGGTGGCGGAGCTGTGCCGGGTGGTGAAGCCGGGCGGCCGTATCGTAGTCATAGACAAGAATGCCGAGCACTGGGGGAAGCTGGAGACTCCGGAGTGGGAGCGGTGGTTCGGAAGGCGGGAGATGGAAGCGATGCTTGGCAGGCAGTGCCGGAAGGTCTCCAGCCAGTTCATCAGTTACTGGGAAGACGTGGAGCCGGACGGGATGTTTTTGGCCTGGATTGCGGAAAAGTAGAGACACGACGACAGCAAAACAGGGCATGGTGATGCGGGTTAGTTAGGGCCTCCTGGCGGCATTCTACGGAGGCGCTCCTGTGCAAACATCCATTCGGTGTAGCGTTCAGGGTCTGCGGGAGGGGTAGGAGTGCACCGGGTGCGCTGTCCGGACTGCGGGATCAAGACGGAGTAGGTGGAACAGTTGCCGAGCAAGGCGCCGTTTTCCAAGCGGTTCAAGGATGCCGTGGGACAAGCCTGTGAGAGCGCGGCGGCGCGGCAGGTGGCCAAACGGTTCGGCCTGGCGGCCAGACTGGCGGCATCAGGACTTGACGGTCCCGCAGTGCGCGGTCTAGCAGGTCCGTGTCCTGACCGGCAAAGCCTTCCAGGAAGGCGATCCAGGTGCTGGTGTCGGCGGGGTATGGCAATTCGGTGAGGGGAGGGGTTGACAATTTCCGCATTTCTAGTATCATGGAAATATGAAAATGCAACGGCCCGAGGAGCTGACGCGGTTTGCCGATCAGTTCGCGGCATTAGGCGCCGAGCCGAGGCTGCGGATTGTAAGGCTGTTGCTGGCGGCGCATCCGGAGGGGATGGTGGTGGGTGATATCCAGAATGAGCTGGGGATGGCGGGCTCGACGCTGTCTCATCATCTGGACAAGCTGAAGAATGAGGAACTGGTGGAGGTTCGCAGGGACCGGCAGTTCCTTTGGTACAGGGCGAATACGGAGGCGTTGACGCAATTGCTTGGGTTCCTGTGGGCCGAGTGCTGCACACGCAACGCGGTGATTTCAACAAAGGAGATTTTGCAATGGAAACCAGCGAGCTCAGGGAAAACGTAAAGCAGAGATACGGAGCGGCGGCGTTGAACGTGGCGCAGGGCGGTGGCGGCTGCTGCGGAAGCGGCGTGGAGGCGTCATGCGGGGATCCGATCACCTCGAATCTATACAGCGCCGAGGAGGCGGCGTTGTTGCCGGAAATGGCGGTGAAGGCTTCGCTAGGGTGCGGGAATCCGACGGCGCTGGCGGAGTTGCGGCCAGGGGAGACGGTGCTGGACTTGGGATCGGGCGGCGGCATTGACGTGCTGCTTTCGGCGCGGCGTGTGGCGCCGGGCGGGAAGGCGTACGGGCTGGACATGACCGAGGAGATGCTGGAGCTTGCGCGGCAGAACCAGAAGAAGTCCGGGGTGGAAAATGTGGAGTTTTTGAAGGGCGAGATCGAGGCGATTCCGCTGCCGGACAACACCGTGGACGTGATTATTTCCAATTGTGTGATCAACCTATCGGCGGACAAGGACCGAGTACTGCGAGAGGCGTTCCGGGTGCTGAAGCCGGGAGGACGGTTCGCGGTTTCCGATGTGGTGGTTCGCGGGGAGGTGCCGGAGGCGGTGCGGCGGAACATCGAACTGTGGATGGGCTGCGTGGCCGGAGCGCTGGAAGAGAGCGAGTACCGGGAGAAGCTGGCGGGAGCCGGGTTTGAGCAGATAGACGTGGAGCCGACGCGGATCTACCGTGTGGAGGATGCGCGGAATTTTCTGGAGAGCGCGGGGCTGGATGTCGAGACGATCGCGCCGGCGGTGGATGGGAAGTTCATGAGCGCGTTGGTGAGGGCGCGGAAACCGGAATGAGGAGGGTTCTGTTTTTGTGCACGGGCAATTCGTGCCGCAGCCAGATCGCGGAAGGATGGCTGCGGCACCTGAGCGGAGGAAAGGTGGAGGCGTCGAGCGCCGGAACGGCGCCGGCGGGAGTGAATCCGACAGCGGTGGAGGTGATGCGGGAGGTGGGGATTGATTTGTCGGGGCATAGGTCGCAGCATGTGAGCGAGTTCGCGGGGGTGCGGTTTGACGCGGTGATCACGGTGTGCGATCACGCGCGGGAGAGTTGTCCGGTGTGGCCGGAGGCGGGCGAGATGCTGCATTGGAGTCTTGATGATCCGGCGGGGAGGGAGATGGAGGAATTTCGGCGGGTGCGGGATGAGATCGGGAGCAGACTCAGGGAGTACGTGGCTTCCCTGCCCTGAAGCGGGCGTTACGCGCGCTGGAGGAATTGCGTGGCGGCTTGGACGCCGCGGTACTGGGCTTCCTCAAACAAGGATAGGCCGCTCAGGTCGGAGTTCGCGAAAAAAAGGTTGCGGGCGGGCGTGAGCCAGCGTTTGCGATCCTCGGAGAAGAGGAAGCCGGGAGCGGGGCGGATCATGGCGTGGCCAAGGCGCATGATGTCGATGCGGGCAACGCAATCGCGGATGTCGGGGTGGGCGCGGGCGAGATCGTTGAGAATGGCTTCTTTCCAGTAGCCCCAGTCGCGGTTGAGGAGTTCGGCGCGGTTGCCGGTGGGCCAGTAGTAAGTCCAGACGGTGCGGTCCGTCCGGGTGCGGAGGGACTGGTGGGTGGCGACGACGTAGCCGAGTGCGGGCGAATCGTAGATGACGTTGTCCCAGGCGAGGGGGAAGCCGCGCTCGCGGGGCATGCGGTCCAGCGTCAGGTTGGCGGTGAGCCAGGGCGAATACTCAAAGACACGGGCGGGGGGGAGGCCTTCGATGAGGTAAGGCGCGAGGTAGGTGGGAGCGGCGAAGATGATGGCATCGGCGTGGTATTCGGTTTGGGAGGTTAAGACGCGAAAGCCTTTGGGAAGCTGCTCGATGCGATGGACGAATTGAGTGGCACGGACGTACGGAGAGAGTTTCTTCAGGAGTTGGCGGACGATCCAGCCGTTGCCTTCGGGCCATGTGAGCGGGCCTTTTTCATCGATCTGGCCGCGTGCGGAAAAGTAATGGATGCCGGCCCAGGCGGAGGTTTGCGAAGCAGTGGCGCCGTAGTCGTCGCGGCAGGCGTAGTCGACCATCCAGCGGAGGTAGGGCGAATCGAAGTTCTTGCGGCGGAGCCAGTCGTCGATCGAGATGCGGTCAAGATCGGCGCGGCGGAGCTTGCCGGATTCCATGGGGATGTGGAATTCGCCGGAGTCTTCGAATTCTTCCATGATTTGCTTGAAGCGGTGGTACTGATCGCGGTCGCGGCGGGAGGCGGCGATTTCCGGCTCGAGGCCTTCCTGCCAGCGGCCGTGGAGGAAGAGGCGCTCTTGCGGGTCGTGGCAAAGGTGGCGCTCGTCAAAGGTTCCGTTTTTGAGGACGCCGAGATCTTCCATGATTTCACGGACGAGGCGGGCGCTCTTATCGGGCACGGGGACGTAGTGGGCGGCCCAGGGATATGGGGTTATTTCGTTCTCGCCCCAGCGGGAGTTGCCGCCGACGCGGTCTTCCATTTCGAGGAGGAGGAAATCGCGGAAGCCCCGCTTGTCAAGGCGCCAGGCGGCGGAGAGACCGGCGATGCCTGCGCCGATGATGAGCAGCGGTATGCGGGTGGTTTGTTTGGGCGACGGAAAGGCGGCGCGGTCGCGGAGACGGTGGCCGATGACGTGCGAGTTGTCGACAAAGCCGCCCTGGATGGAGCGTTCGGCTTTGGCCGGAAGTCCAACCAGGGCGGCGGAAAGGAAGCGGCGGCGCAGCACTCTAGGCTTGGGCAGAGGCCTGGAAGGGCTCGTCGGCGCTGCCGCCGTAGATGGAGGGGACCTTGGAGCCCATCGGCCGAAGGTAAGTGGAGAGTTGGCCGCGGTGGTGCACGGAATGGTTGAGCAGGAAGCCGAGGTAGGTGACGTTCGGTTGTTTGAAAACGCCGAAGAAGTCGACCGGAGCGGCGAGCTTTTCGCCAGAGAGCTTGCGTACCTGCTCGACCAGCGGCGGGACGTTCTTGTCGTAGTAGGCAAGGATGTCGTCGATGGTGGAAACGCCGGCGGGCAGTTTCTCTTCGCCGTCGCCTTCCATATTGAACCCGCCGGCGATGACCGATTTCAGGAACCACTCTTCGCTGGCGACGATGTGCCAGGCGAGCTGCTTGGCGTTTTTCGCCTTGGGGTCAGGCTGGTAGGAGGATTTGTCGTCCGGGATAGCGGCGATGACCTTTCGTGTAGTTGGGGATTCGAATTCGAACCCGCCGATCATGCTGTGCATGAGGAAGGTTGCTTGTTCAGGATTCATGGGGAAAGAGTCTCCTTTTGTTGAGATGGGAAATGGTACTGGGGCAGAATAGTATAAATTTGTACACTAGTCAAGGGGTTTGTGGGAAGCTTCAACGGGAACGGCGACTTCGAAGTAGCCGATCATCATCTCTTCCCAGCTTTGCTCGCCCCAATAGACGTAGGAGTCGGGATTGGGATTGTGCCGGTTGTTGGGAGAGTTGTCGAATGTGGCACGGCAGAGGATGCGGGTGGAGGCAGGAAGCAGGATGGGCTGGTCGAGGTAGTAAAAGGGCTGCCAGTTGAAATCGTAGCGGGGCACGCGGAGGAGCTGGAGTTCATGGCCATCGGGAGTGAGGGCGCGGTATTCGAAGCTTTTTCCGCGGAGGTGCATATGGGGGCGGAATCCGAGGAGCTCGACATCGCGGCGGATGACGGTGGCGGCTTCCGCGGGATGGTCGGCGGCGCGGGGAGGGATGACGAGTCCTGGGCTTGAGGCGCGCATGGAGACGACACGGCGCGAAGGCGGGGTGCGGGCGAAGCGAAGTCCGATCCGAGTACGGTCGGTGGCCTCCCTGCCCGCGGCGTTGTAGTGGAGCTGGAACTGGAGGATGGCGCCGGCAGGAACCAGACGCGCGGTGCCGGACGGCCAGATCTGCGGAGACATGCCGGGCGCATAGCCGGCGAGGTATCCGCCTTCGGGAGATCGGATGGTGACGATGGCGTGATGGACAACGGAGCGGTTGGAGGGGCGGACCTCGGCCATCTCGACCCACTTATCCTCAGTGAAGCCAGTGGGGACGTCGAGGTAGATGTAGTCGATTTCGCCGCCGGCGGGCACGCGGATCTTCATGGGCATTTCCAGGACGACGTCCGGTGTGTCGATGCGCCAGCCGGAGGCGAAAGGCTGCTTGGGCGGAGCATGGCGCTCATCGCCTTTAGGAGCGCCTTGGCGGACCCAGGTCTGGATGGTTTGGATTTCCTGGCCGGTGAGAGACAAGTCGTTGCGGAAGGTGAGGTGGCCGGGTTCGGCGTGCCAGGGGGGCATGCGGCGCAGGAGGACGGATTCGAGAATCGCCTTGGCCCAGGGGCGAACCTGCCTGTAAGTGAGCAGGCTCATAGGGCCGATTTCACCGGGGCGATGGCAGGTTTGGCAGCGGCGCTGGAAGATGGGCTCGACGTCGCGGTGGAAGGTGATCTGGCCCGGTTCGGAGGCGGAAGAAGCAAGCGCCAGGAAGGCCAACGCAAAGCGCATCGTACTTTTATAGTTACCACGAATGAGGTTGCGCGGGACGGCGGTTTTGTGATGATGTACAGAGTTCACTCATGAATCGAGAACTGAAGGATCTGGACTTCCAGAGATTCTGGCGTCGCCTGCAACAGATCGGGCTGAATGCCTACGAGGCGCGCGCCTACATGGTGCTGGTGGGACACCCGCGCTTCAAGGCGCTGGAGCTGGCGGCGCGGGCGCACGTTCCGAGGCAGAAGATCTATGAAGTGCTGGACAGCCTGGCGGAGAAGGGGTTCGCGCAGGTGGTGCAGGAAAAGACGAAGCTGTTCTCGGCGGTGGAGCCGGGGCTGGCGATTCCGAACTTCATCGCGCGGCGGCATGAGCACATGCAGATTGAACTGGCCGAGCAAAGCCGCGTGGCCGATGATCTGGTGGATGATTTGAATGCGGCCTATTCAGAAGGCCAAGAGGGGCGCGGGACGCTGGATTATTTGCGGATCGTGGCCGAGCCGGGACAAACGGCGGCGCAGTACCGGCGGATGATCAAGGAAGCGGAGAGGGAGTACCTGGAGTTTTCGCGTCCGCCATATGCGGTGGATCCTCTGGATGAGCAATTGGTGAAAGAGGCGTGCAGGCGCGGCGTGCGGTGCCGGCTGTTGCTGGAAGGGGCGCGGCTGGATGAAACGCACCGCCAGCAGCTGGGCGACTACCAGGCGGCGGGAGTGGAGATCCGGCAGATTGATTCACTGCCGATGAAGCTGGCGCTGTTCGATGGAAAGTACGGGTTGATTGCGCTGCTGGATCCGCTGGTGACGAAGCCGGCCTGGACAAGCGTGCTGTTTGATCATCCGGGGATGGGGGAGGCGATGAAGGGGCTGTTTGAGGAGTACTGGAGAAGGTCGGGGGAGTTTTGAGCGGCGATTTTCGCGGGAAGAGAGCGATTGTCACAGGAGGGGCGAGCGGGATCGGGCTTGCGGCGGCGAGGGAGCTTGCGAGGGGCGGCGCCGAGGTATGGATTCTGGATTTGGAGGTACCTGAGGCGCCGGGGATGCGCGGGGTTGTGGCGGATGTGACGGACCACGAGTCGCTTTCGAGGGCGTTTGCCGAAGTAGGTGATGTGGATGTGGTAGTGGCGAATGCGGGCGTGGCGAAGGTGGCGGGGTTGGAGGCGACGACGCTGGAGGATTGGGAACGGACGATTGGGGTGAACCTCACGGGCGTGTTCCTGACGGTACAGGTGGCGGCAGCGGCGATGAAGCCGCGGCGGCGCGGGGCGATTGTGGTGACGGCGTCGACCAATTCCTACGACGGGGAGCCGAATTTGACGGCTTACAACGCGAGCAAGGCGGGGGTGCTGGGGATCGTGCACACGGTGGCGGGGGAGTTGGGGCCGTACGGGATCCGAGTGAATGCCGTGTGTCCGGGGATGATTCGGACTCCGCTGACCGCCGGGAGTTTTTCCGATGCGGCGGTATTGAAGGAGTATTTCAGACAGATTCCGCTGGGGCGCGGGGGAGAGGCGCAGGAGGTGGGTCGCGCGATTGCCTTCTTAGCTTCCGATGATGCATCTTACATTACCGGGGCGACGTTGTTAGTGGATGGGGGACAGATGGCGAGTAAGTTTGGGACTTGGGGGGAGGCTGGGGCGGAGTTTGTAGGGGACCAGTGGAGGATGAAGTAGGAGGTCCTACTCATTGAGGGTTGCGTCAAGGAAGGCGCGGAGACGGTGAGAACGGCTGGGGTGGCGGAGCTTGCGGAGGGCCTTGGCTTCAATCTGGCGGATACGCTCGCGTGTGACGGCGAATTGCTGGCCGACCTCTTCGAGCGTGTGTTCGCTGCCGTCCTGAAGGCCGAAGCGCATCTTGACGATTTTCTCCTCCCGCGGGCTGAGGGTTTTGAGGACCTCGGCGGTCTGCTCGCGGAGATTGAGGTTGATGACGGCTTCCGACGGGGAGATGACGCGCTTGTCGATGATGAAGTCACCGAGATGGGACTCTTCCTCTTCGCCGACGGGGGTTTCCAGTGAAATGGGCTCCTGCGCAATACGGAGGACCTTGCGGACCTTGCCGACGGGGAGTTCCATTTTGCGGGCGAGTTCCTCGGTGGTCGGTTCGCGGCCGAGTTCCTGCTGCATGGCGCGCTGCATGCGGACCAGCTTATTGATGGTCTCGATCATGTGCACGGGGATGCGGATGGTGCGGGCCTGATCGGCGATGGCGCGGGTAATGGCCTGACGGACCCACCATGTGGCGTAGGTGGAGAACTTGTAGCCGCGGCGGTAGTCGAACTTGTCGACGGCCTTCATGAGGCCGATGTTGCCTTCCTGAATAAGGTCGAGGAACTGCAGGCCGCGGTTGGTATAGCGCTTGGCGATGGAGACGACCAGACGTAAGTTGGCCTCGATGAGCTGCTTCTTGGCGGTTTCCGCTTCGGATTCACCGCGTTCGACGATCTGGAGGGTTCTCCGTAAATCCACGGCGGTGGCGCCGAATTCGTTTTCCAGATCAAGCAGGTGCTGCACGTTTTGCTTGTGCTGCTTCCTGAGTTCGCGGGCGTTGGCAGCGCTGACTTCTTCGAGTTGCCGCTGCAGGCGAGCGATCTCCTGCTCAATGGGACGGAGCTGCTCGACAGCGTGGCGAACACAGTTGGCGAAGCTGTGAAGAACGGCGGAAGAGAATTGAACCTGGCGCACGATGTAGGACATGCGGACCATGGTGCGGGCGAGGTTCCAGCGCAGGGCGCGGTGCTGCTTGGGCTTCATTCCGCGGGAAATGGCCATGAGTTTCTGATGGAACTGCTGGGCCTTTTTATGCTGCTTTTCGATCTCGCGGATGATTTGAAGCAGGGCCTCGGTTTCCTTCTGGTCGAAGTCGTCGTCGACGGGAGGATCGGGCATCTGAATGAGATCGCGAATGGAGAGCGTGGAGTGAGCGAGCTCCTCGCCGATGTGGATGAGCTCCCGAATCACGAGGGGGGAGCGGGAAAGCGACTTCATGACCCCGCGCTGGCCGCGCTCGACGCGCTTGGCGAGTTCGATTTCCCCTTCGCGGGTGAGCAGAGGAACGGTTCCCATCTCGCGGAGGTACATGCGGACGGGATCGGTGGTCTTGTCGGAGAGTTCGGGAGGGAGCTCGAAGTCGGAGAAGTCCTCGGATTCCTCGGATTTTTTGTCGAACTCGAGTTTGGGTTCTTCGAGGATATCGACTTCGGCGGTGTCGAATTCGGCGAGGAGGTCTTCCAAGTCACGGCTGGACCGATTCTCTTCCGGAAGGAGTTCGTTGACTTCGTCGTAGAGAACGTAACCCTTCTCTTTGCCCGATTCCATGAGCTGTTTGAAGCGGTCTAGCTTACTGTTGACAGCCACCTGTGCTCCGATACTCGACCCAGCGAGAAGACTTGTCCCATTCATTCTACACCAGCCGGACGGCGGCGTCGTGCGCCGGCGTCCATACGTTCCAGATCCTGACTGAGCCGGAGAGCCTCATCGAGATTGCCTTGGCGCTCGGCGTTGGCAATTCTGGCTTTGAGGTTTGTGCGTTGAGTTTCACGTTCGGCTTCTTCGAGCACGCGCAGACAGTCGATGGCCTGAGCGGCGGTATGATCGCCCACGAAAGTTTGATCTGATTCGCTGCCAGCAGTATCGGCAAAAACGAGGCGGGCCAGTAGAGTGCGGTCGTCATCTTCGAGCCTGGCGTCGAGCTGCTCGTAGCTGAAGCCGGCTTGCAAAGCACTGATAGCGCGGAGAATGCGGGTGGTAGCGGGCTGTGCGGGGAGGTTCTTTTCGTTCCAAACAGGAAGCGCGGCGGCGCGCGCTTCTTCGCTTTCCAGCAGGCAACGGATCAGGAGGCGCTCATTGGGAGGCATCTCGACCGGGGCGGGCTTGAGCTCGCGCGGGCTGCGCTGAACGGCGAGTTTGCGGAACTGTTCGAGGACGAGGCCTTTGTCGACGCCGAGCTGAGCGGCGACGTCATCGGCGACGGCGGCGCGCTCGATCTTGTCGGGAAGATTCTGAATCGCGGGAAGCAGGAACTTGAAAGCAGCGACGCGGCCCTCGGCAGAGCGCATGTCGAAACGCTCGCGGGCGCGGTCAGCGAGCCATTCGAAGTAGCGGGGCGCCTTGGCAGCGAGTTCGCGGTAGGATTCGACGCCGTTTTCCTGGATGAACTCATCGGGGTCGAGGCCGCCGGGGAGAGTGAGAACGCGAACGTGGAGTCCTTCCTCGAGCAGCAGTTGGATGGAGCGCTCGGCGGCAGCGGCTCCGGCGGGGTCGGGGTCAAAGTTGACAACGACGTTTTCCGAGTGGCGGCGCATCATGCGGGCCTGGCTGGGAGTGAGCGCCGTGCCGCAACTGGCGACGGCATGTTCGACGCCGGCGCCGTGAAGGCCGATGACATCCATGTAGCCTTCGACGAGAATGAGGGCGCCGGACTGACGGACAGCCTTGCGGGCGCGGTGGAAATTATAAAGGACGTGACTCTTTTTGTAGATGGCCGTTTCCGAGGAGTTGAGGTACTTGGGCTGATCTTCCTCGCGTCCGGCGCGTCCGGCAAAGGCGATGATTTTTCCCGACTCGTTGTGGATGGGAAACATGAGGCGGCCGCGGAAACGGTCAAAGAAGCCGGAGCCGTCATTGCGTGCAAGGACCAAGCCGCTCGATTCCATCTGCTGCGCGGAGAAGCCGGCCTTTTGGAACTGGCGTGTGAGCGCCTGACCGGAGGGGTCGGAGAGGCCGAGTCCGAATTCGGAGGCGAGAGCGGGCTTGACGCCGCGGCCGGCGAGGTAGTTGCGGGCGGGCTCGCCGGCGTGGGAGTCCAAGGCGGCACGGTAGAGCTTCTGGGCGATCTCGTGCATTTCAAAGAGAGCGGCGCGGCGGCGGGATTCCTCGTCGGGGGCATCCATGCGCTTGGGGAGCGGGATGCCATAGCGCTCGGCGAGCTGTTTGGAAGCTTCCCAGAAGGTGAGCCCTTCCATCTCCATAACGAACTTGATGAGGTCGCCGCCGGCGCCGCAACCGAAGCACTTATAGAACTGGTGCCTGACGCCGAAGGAGGGGGTCTTTTCCTGATGGAAAGGACAAAGGCCGACCCAGCGCGTACCGGCCTTTTTCAAGCTGGGGACGTATTCGCGGACAACCTGGACGATGTCGATGTTGTCCTTGAGCTGACGGGCGAATTCCATGCGGTCCCGTCTATTATCGCGCCAGGGGTGAGTGGAGTGTTGGAGCTATTTGGCGAGAGTGAAGTTGATCTGGACCATGCTCATGACCTCGACGGGCACGCCGTTGAGGAGCGTGGGCTGATAGCGCCAGAGCTTGACGGCATCGGTGGCGGCCTTTACCAGGCGCGGATCGACGAGCTGGTTGACGGCCTCCAGGCTCATGGGGACGCCTTCACGGGAGATGACGGCGCGGAGCAGGACGGTGCCCTCGACACCTTCGAACTTGCAGTCGGCAGGGTAGGAAGGCCGTTCCTGATAGGTTAACCGCGTGGCCTGGACGTTGCCGCCGACGCGGATGCGAGTGGGAGCGGCGGAGCCGGCGGGAGGCGGGGGGGGAGGGGCGGAGGTTCGCCCGGCCACCACCTGGAGAGTTTCCTGGATGCGGCCGACGTCGAGGACAACATCCAGGTTGAGAGATTTGTCAGCAGTGAGCTGGATCTCGCCGGCTTGATGCCTGGCGAATCCGGGTTTGGTGACTTCAATGGAGTAGAAGCCGTCGGGCAACGGAGCGAAGGAAAACTCGCCGGCTTCGGTGGTGCGTGCGTACTCCCTACGGTCGGACTTAGAGAAGGAGAGCATGACATTGGCGCCGGGGATCCTGGCGCCGCTGGGATCGCTGACGACTCCTTTTATAGAAGGCCCCGCCGGCTGAGCCGGGGCGCGCCAGGCGGCGGTGGGAAGAAGCAGAAGCAGGGTGATGGCGGCAATGGCCGCGGTGAGGGCGGGCCCGGCGGCGGCGCGGTTGCGGGCAGGGCTTAGGATGGCGGCCAGGCGACGATCGAGTTCATTCTTTCTGATCATGGTGATGCCTCCTGAAGGGATTCGGGCAGCGGTATTCAATTCGCGTGCGATTTGGACGATGTGGCCCGCATAATCGGAAGGTTTTTCTCCGCCGGTAAGCACGGCGTCATCGCAGGCCTGCTCCGATTCCCGGCGCAGGTTGGCGGCGGCCCACCAGATAAGCGGGAGCGGCCAGTAGACGGCACACGCCAACTGGGAACACAGTTGGGACCATATGTCGCGGCGGATGACATGGATGGATTCGTGCGCCAGGACGGGCGGGAGGCGTTCCCGCGGCCAGGATTGAGCCTCCTCGGGAAGAAGGATGAGGGGACGGAGGAGACCGCATACCAGAGGAACGTCTACTTCCGCCGTGACACGAACCGGAACCGGATTGCTGGTGGAAAGACAAGTTGCCCGGGCGGCGATGCGGGCCATCCTCCGCTGCGATGTTGCGGCGCGGAGCAGCAGGAGCAAGGAACCGGCGAGCTAGATGAGGGGAAGCCAGGCGCTCCAGGGAGTGGAAGTTCCCTGCCCTTCCGCGACAACATCGATGACGATGCGAACCGGCGCCGGCGCAGCTAAAAGGGTGTGGCTGGGAATTGGTTCCCATCGAGGGATGAGCACATGAGCCGCCGGCAGCAGCAGAACAGAGAGCAGAGCGGCAAGCCAGACCAAGTGGCGCGCCGAAGCCGAACAACGGCGCATGAGGGAGGAGGCGAGTCCGGCGGACGCGAGGATCAGCACCGGCTTGATGATGAGGAGAGAAAGCCAGCCGGCCATGGTTATCTTCCTTCCTCCCGGGCCTGATCGATGAGTGTCTGTAGTTCGTCAAGGTCGCGACCTGACAATTCGCTGGAATGGGCGCTGAGCAGTGCGGCGACGGCGGTGGCGGGCGAGCCTGGGAAAAAAGTATCGACGAGATGCCGAAGGGCGCCGCGGCGTGCCTTTTCCGGATTCTGTGCGGGCATGTAAACGTAGCGAAGCTCTTCGGCCTTGTGGCGCACGTGGCCCTTGTCTTCGAGGGTGCGGAGATGAGCGCGGACAGCGGAGTAGCTGGGAGGATCGGGGATGGCGGCGCGGACCTGAGCGGCTGTGGCCTTGCCGAGACGGAAGAGGACATCCATGATCTGGCGTTCGCGGCGGGAGAAGGGTGCGGCGGACATGCTAGTTTTCCATCCTAATGCTATAAATCTAGCACGACTGGCGGGCAATGTCAATGGGGATTTGAGGTTGCGGAGTTAGCGAAAGCCCGCTTCAGTTCTGGACGATGCGGACGCTGGAATTGGAGGTGCGGAGGCTAAGCATGGGGCCGCCGGAGCCGATGTTGCCTTCCACTTCGCTTTTGCCTTGGGCGGTGACGGCGTTGAGAGGGAAGTCGCATGTGACCCTGGAATTGGAAGTACGCGCCTTGAGCTTGGCATTGGCGTTCGGAGGAAGGCGCAGAGTAACGGGGCCGTTGGAGGAGGTAACGGTGACGTCGGGCAAGGGGGCAGAGGGGAGAGTGAGCGTAACGGGGCCATTGGAAGAGGAAAGCTTAACGGGGCGTGTTGGGTCCGGAGCGGTGAGGCTGGCGGTGATGGGGCCGTTGGAGGTACTGGCTTCCAGATGGCCGCGGACGCCGTGAGCGGTGATGGGGCCGTTGGAGGTGCCAAGGATGGCTTCGCCGGTGTAGTCGTCGAGTTCAACGGGGCCGTTGGAGGTTTTCACATCGACGTTGCCGGCATAACGGACGAGCTTGACGGGGCCGTTGGAGGTTTTGATGCGGCCTTCGCCTTCGATCTGTTCAGCGCGCACGGGGCCGTTGGAGGTTTCAATGCGATCGAGACGAGTGCGGCGCGGGACGTGAATGCGGTACTTGACGCCGCGGTTGCCGCGGCGGCCCATGATTTCGGGAACGACGGTGCGGATTTGAATGAAAGTATCGGAGGGGGAGATGTCGACGCGCATTTCATCCAGCAAGGCGCGCGAGGAGGCGTACTTGGTGCCTGTGATTTCGACCTTGTCCTGATCCCAGCCGTGGATTTCGACGGCGCCGTTGAAGTTCTCGACCGCGATGCGGCCGCCGGGTTTGAAATCGAAGGAGTGCTGGAACTCCTCGCGCTCGCGGGTGGTGGGGCCGAAGTCCTGCCAGTCGCAGCCGGTGAGCGCCAGGGCGGCGGCCAGGGGGAACAGAAGCGGAGTTTTCCTCATCGTTACACCTCGTTAGATGGAGTACGCAGGGAGCGCAAGATTCGTTCCATGATACTCTGATAATTACCTCAAAACCCCACGCGGTATTTTCCCATGAAGAAACTGATGGCCCTGAACCGGGGCGAAATCGCAATTCGTATCCTTCGTGCAGCCAATGAGTTAGGGCTGCGGACGGCGGCTGTGTTCTCGAAAGAGGACCGGCTGAGCCTGCATCGTTTTAAAGCGGACGAAGCGTACATGATCGGGCAGGGCTTCGGCCCGGTGCAGGCATATCTCGACGTGGAAGGCATTGTCGGGCTGGCGAAGGAAAAAGGGGTGGATTACATCCATCCCGGGTACGGTTTCCTGTCGGAGAATCCGGCGTTGCCGCGCGCATGCGAGGAGGCGGGGATCACCTTCGTTGGGCCGAGCGCGGAGTTGTTGGAATTGCTGGGTGACAAAACAGCGGCACGGCGTCTGGCGGCACAGGCGGGGCTGCCGGTGGTTCCTGGAACAGAGCGGCCGGTGAAGAGCTACGCGCAGGCGGAGAAGGCGTCCAAGAAAATCGGGTTTCCGCTGATCATCAAGGCGGCGCATGGCGGCGGCGGGCGCGGGATGCGGGTGGTGGAGAAGGCGGCGGAGTTGCAGCGGCTGCTGGAGGACGCGCGGAAGGAAGCGGAGGCGGCGTTCGGTAACGGGGCGGTGTTTCTGGAGCGGTACATCAAGAGGCCGCGCCACATCGAGGTGCAGATCCTGGGTGACCGGCACGGCAACATTCTGCATCTGTATGAGCGTGACTGCTCGGTGCAGCGGCGTCATCAGAAGGTAGTGGAGGTGGCTCCGGCGGTGTCGCTGGATCCGGCGCTGCGGGATCAGATCACGGCGGCGGCGGTGCGGCTGGCGAAGGCGGCGGGATATTACAACGCCGGGACGGTTGAGTTTCTGCTGGATGCCGATAGCGGGGAGTGGTTCTTCATCGAGGTGAATCCGCGGGTGCAGGTGGAGCACACGGTGACGGAGATGGTGACGGGCGTGGACATAGTGCGCAGCCAGATTCTGGTGGCGCAAGGATTGAACCTGCACGGGGAGGAGATCGGGCTGCCGGAGCAGGACAAGATCACGCTGCACGGCTACGCGTTGCAATGCCGGATCACGACCGAGGATCCGACGAACGGGTTTGTGCCGGACTATGGGCGGATCCACACGTACCGGTCGCCGGCGGGATTCGGGATACGTTTGGATGGGGCGTCGGCCTACGGCGGGGCGGTGATCACGCCGTACTATGATTCGCTGCTGGTGAAGATTTCCTCCTGGGGGCGCGATTTGCCGTTGGCGTGCCAGCGGATGGACCGGGCGCTGCGCGAGTTCCGGATCCGGGGGGTGAAGACAAACATTCCGTTTCTGGAAAACGTGGTGAATCACGCGGAGTTTCAGAGCGGGGCGGCGACGACGCGGTTTCTGGACGATAATCCTTCGCTGGTGCGGTTCGCGCCTCGGCGTGACCGCGCGACGAAGCTGCTGACGTACCTGGCGGAGGTGTGCGTCAACGGGAATCCGGAGGTGAAGGGCAAGCGGCTGCCGGAGGTGATTCGCGAGGCTCCGACGCCGATTCATATTGCTGGGAAGGCGCCGGAGGGAACGCGCGACTTATTGCAGCGGGTGGGGCCGGAAGAGTTCGCGCGGTGGATGCGCGGGCGCAAAGAGCTGCTGCTGACCGATACGACGTTCCGCGATGCGCATCAATCGCTGATGGCGACGCGTGTGCGGACGAACGACATGCTGGGGATCGCGAACTACGTGTCGCACCGGCTGCCGCAGCTGTTCAGTCTGGAGATGTGGGGCGGAGCGACGTTCGACGTGGCGCTGCGGTTTCTGCATGAGGATCCGTGGCAGCGGCTGAGGCGGTTGCGGGAGGCGATTCCGAACATCTGCTTCCAGATGCTGCTGCGGGCGTCGAACGCGGTGGGCTACACGGCGTATCCGGATAACGTGGTTCGAGAGTTTGTGAAAGAGGCGGCGGCGGAAGGGATTGATATTTTCCGGATCTTCGATTCGCTGAACTGGCTGCCGAATATGAAAGTGGCGATGGAGGCGGTTCGCAGGGCGGGCGGCGTGTGCGAGGCGGCGATCTGCTACACGGGCGACATACTGGACCCGAAACGCGACAAATATCCGCTGACTTACTACGTGAAGATGGCGCAGGATGTGGAGAAGATGGGCGCGCACATCATCGGGATCAAGGATATGGCGGGGCTGGTGCGGCCGTATGCGGCGGAGAAGCTGGTGCGGGCGCTGCGGGATGTAACGGACCTGCCGATTCACTTTCACACGCATGATACGAGCGGGATCAGCGCGTCGAGCGTGCTGAAGGCGTCGGATGCGGGCGTGGAAGCGGCCGATACGGCGATTGCGTCGATGAGCGGGACAACGTCGCAACCGAACCTGAACTCGATTGCGGCGGCGTTGCGGAACACGCGGCGCGACCCGAAGCTGGAGGAGGAGGCGCTGCAGGTTTGTTCGGATTACTGGGAGACAGTGCGAGCATGGTATGCGCCGTTTGACGAGGCTCCGAAGTCAGGCACGGCGGAGGTGTATGAGCATGAGATGCCGGGCGGGCAGTACACGAATCTGAAGGCGCAGGCGGAAGCGATGGGATTGGGAGCGCGGTGGCGTGAGATCGCGCGGACGTACGCGGACGTGAACATGGCGTTCGGCGACATTGTGAAGGTGACGCCGTCGAGCAAGGTGGTGGGCGATCTGGCGCTGTTCCTGGTGAGCCACGGGATGAAGGTGCGCGAGTTTTTGAACCTGGGCGTTGATCATAGTGTGAACATTCCGAATTCGGTGCGGGAGATGCTGATGGGTTCGCTGGGGACGCCGCATGGAGGCTGGCCGGCGAAGATACGGCAAGTGGTGTTGAAGGGCGAGAAGCCGCGGCACGGGCGGCCGGGAGCGCTGCTGCCCGCGGCAGATTTTGAAGCGGAGGCGGCGGGGCTGGAGAAGCGGATCGGGCATAAGCCGTCGCGAACGGACCTGCTGAGTTATCTGCTGTACCCCGAGGTGTTTTTGAAGTTCGCCAAGAACCAGCAGAGCTGGTCGGTGGTGGAGGTGCTGCCGACGCCGCAGTTCCTGTATGGAATGAAGAAGGGCGAGGAGATCACGGCGGAGCTGGAGCCGGGGAAAACGCTGGTGATCAAGTTCCTGACGGTGGGCGAGCCGCATGCGGACGGCACGCGGACGGTGTTCTTTGAGCTGAACGGGCAGCCGCGGGCCGTGACGGTTCGCGATGCGTCGCTGGAAGTGAAGACGGCGGCGCGGGCCAAGGCGGATGCGAATCATCCGGGTCACGTTGGCGCTCCGATCCCGGGCGCGGTGACGGCGCTGGCGGTTGAGCTTGGCCAGAAGGTGGCCAAGGGCGACAAGCTGCTGGTGATGGAGGCGATGAAGATGCAGACGACGGTGGCGGCGCCGGTGGCGGGCAAGGTGACCAGGAAGCTGGTGCAGCCGGGCGACCAGGTGGAGCCGAAGGATCTGCTGCTAGTGATTGAGTGAGGTGCGCTGTTCGCCGCGCTTGACCTGTGCGCGGCGGCGGCCTTCGGCGAGGTTAGCGGCGGCTTTCTGGCGGGCTTTTTCGCCGACCTCGATTTTGTTGCGGACTTCGCGGGCACCGGCGAGACGGGCCAGGCGGGTGGCGGTTGCCTTGCGCTGGACGACGTCGGTCTTGCCTTCAATGATGGCGACGCCGCTTTGCACGCGCACCTGGAACTTTTCCACGGAGATCTTGGAGCGGGAGAAACGTTCACGGATGTCGCGTTCGAGCTCGGCGTCGCTGACGGTGGTTTTGCGGATGGAGGCCGGTTTGGCCGGCGGGGTGGGCCGGGAGGCTTGCGCGGCGAGGGCGCCAGCCAGGGCGAGGAATAGAAAGAGAGCACGCATGCCAAGCTAGTGAGCGGGGTTGGCCGGTTGTTGCAGGCTATTTCGGCCGGCCTTCCCGCGCGACGGTGGTCGACGGTAGCGGCTTGAGTCCAAACGGGTTAGGAGCCGCTTGGGTTCGTTCCTTCATTTTTAGTTGGCAGATGCGAGCCATGAGGAAACCGTGGAATTGTGCCGCGCGGGGGCGAAGATATTCAGTTTTCAAAGAGCGTGCCATGCGGGCAAGGGTATTGCCCGGAGGCGGAACAAGAATAGCGCGTGGCGTGGGGAGAATGCGGCGAATGGAAGGGAGATGCCTGCTGGAAAGGGAAGGAAATGGAAGGGGTTGAGTGGGGTTTGACCATTTTCTCAGAAGTTGTGACTGCAATTCAGGGTTGAAC
>Ga0194131_10000424_pt1 | contig 71130 bp, 46 predicted proteins | sample TA2KigO120mmetaG_FD_148631 | JGI IMG/M metagenome (GOLD analysis project Ga0194131, IMG submission 148631) | Freshwater microbial communities from Lake Tanganyika, Tanzania - TA2015053 Kigoma Offshore 120m | ecosystem: Environmental > Aquatic > Freshwater > Lake | place: Tanzania: Lake... | reverse complement strand
CAGGAAGCGTTCGAACGCTTCCTGCGGGACATCGTACTGGATGTGATCTTCCAGCCAACTCGCCTCGTCGCTGTTCTCGGTGGTAGTGATACGATGTGTGCGTTCCCGCCTCTCAAAGGGTCCAACGATCTGGTGATCTCGAAAGCCAATCACATCAGCCAATGCGTCATGGTCAGCCACCCAGCGTTGCCGCAAGGGGCCGATCGGGATGACGAATTCCGCCTGCTCGCCTCCCGAGAGCGACCGCGCCACCCGGCGAAGCTCGACCTGTTCCCACGGCGGCAACAGCCGCTCAAAGGCTCCCGGCCGAGCTTGCCAGGCGAACAATTCGTCCGCCGCTGCGGGCATCAAACTGCGTTGGGCAATCTCCGTCATGGACTCCCTAACCGCAAGATCCTTCATGAATTCACCGAGTCAGGCGGGTCGTATCGGCAGTTTGGCGGAACTCGACCGGCACAGTCGGTTCTTCCCGCAGGTCTCGGCTTGCCGGTGCCGATTTCTACCGATAGCATCGGTCCCCCTTGATGTTTCCGGGCGTATGTTTCCGGGACCACGGAGCCTGAATCATGCTGCGAGTTCTCAGCCATTCCCGACGATTGTGTACCGGCCTGACGCGGCGAGACCTGTTGCAAGCGGGGGGGTTGGGTGTTGCGGGTCTGAGTCTCGATGCGCTCCTTTCGAACGAGGCGGCTCAGGCGGCCAACGGCCTGCGAGTGCAAGGCGAACTCAGCAACTCGTTCGGCAAAGCGAAACGCTGCATTGTTCTGTTCTTGTACGGTTCCCCGAGTCAGCTCGAAACGTTCGACATGAAGCCGAACGCTCCGGTCGAGATTCGCGGCACGATGCAGCCGATCCCGTCGTCGCTCCCCGGCTGCGACGTTTGCGAGTATCTGCCACACATGGCCAAGATCATGGATCGGACGACCGTCGTCCGGTCGCTGACGCATCCGCATCCGATCCACGGCGTCGCGTATGCCATGACCGGAGCAGGAGCACTCGACGTCAACGCGGAGCTCGAACCGAACGACCCGCGACATCATCCGTACTTTGGTTCGGTGGTCGAGTACTTCGATCGTCAGCGTCGCGGCGGCAAGCTCGGAGACTTTGTGCAAAACGCCGCGTTGCCCTTCCCGTTCAGCAGTCAGCGAGTCGATCAACCGTTCCGAGCCGGCCCGTACGGCGCATTTCTCGGAGCCGCATACAACCCGACTTGGACTGAATTCATCGGTCAGGGAACCAAGACAATCACGAAGGCTCGGCCCGGTTTCTCGTGGACGGGGCTCGAACCGTATCTCGGCTGCACGCCGGATTCGTATTTCCGTATGGCCGCGACGGATGCCCCGAAAGACATGACCGTTGATCGGCTGAGCCGCCGCAAATCACTGTTGCAACAGTTCGAGGATCAGCGCCGCGATCTCGACCGCACGCTGGCTGGCACGTCGCATAGCAAGATGCAGGAGATGGCGTTCAACCTCATCAGCTCGACGAAGGTCGCTGACGCGCTCGACGTGCGGAAGGAATCTCCGGCGACTCGTGAGTTGTACGGCCACACGCTCTTTGGTCAGTCGTGCCTCGCTGCGCGACGGATGCTCGAAGCTGGCACGCGACTGGTCTCAGTCTTCTGGGATGAGTTCGGACTCGCCGGCGATGCGTGGGACACACACTACGAACACTTCCCGCGCATGATCGACCAACTGCTCCCCGGTTTGGACCGAGCGTATGCCGGATTGATTCTCGATCTGGAGCAGCGCGGAATGCTCGACGACACGCTGGTCGTTTGCATCAGCGAGCATGGCCGCACGCCGAAGATCAACAAGGCTCAAGACGGTGGCCGAGATCACTGGTCGCAGGCGTACTGTGCTCAGTTCGCCGGCGGAGGCATCGCGAGGGGCCGAGTGCTTGGAGCGACGGACGCGCACGCCGCCGAAGTCACCGACCATCCGCTCTCACCGAAGGATATGCTGGCGACGATGTACCACCTGCTGGGGATCGACCCGCACGCCACGCTGCCCGACAAAGTCGGCCGTCCGCAACCGATGCTCCCCGAAGGAAGCCACGTTGTCACCGAAATGCTGGCATAGTTGCAGTTCGTAGGCTGGGTACTCCTGCCCGTCCCTGATCGAGCAAGGATACTCGACCTACTTTTCTTGCTTCGGCGGAGGCACCGGCATTCGCACCACAAGGTCATCGCCTTGCGGTTGGTCGTCAAAGCTGCGGCCTTCTTCATCCTTCCCGTTCTGGCCGACGCTGTAAAAGCGGTAGCCGTCGGCTATCCGTTCGTACTTCAATGGTTGGCCGTTGAAGAGGTCATTCGGAACCTTCGCGATGTATTTGGGCGCGAGTTCTTCCAGCGATTCGGGGTACGAGTCATGCTCGTTGCGCCACGCCGCCAGCGTGAAGGCCAAATCGAGGCATTGCATTCGCATTATGACTCGGCCTTCGGTGGAAAGGACGTTCGTCACCGCCGGCAGCAGCAGAGAGATCAGCACGTCGGACATCGTTTGCGTGATCGCCGGCTTGCCTCCCAGCAGAGCCAACAGAGTTCCAGGCCCGCGGTTCTTTGCGACGATCTGCTTCAAATCCTGTTCGAACTTTTTGATTGCCGCGCTGCGTTCGAGGTAATCCGGCTTGCGGCTGACTTCGGCGATGCGGTCGTACCACTTGTTGGCGGATTTAAGCAGTTGATCCCAATCGACCATTTGAAAGATCGCTCCCTCGGCCAGCTTTTCGATGAGCGAATTGTTGTCGCCGCCGTCCGCGATTTCTTTGAGTCCCATCTGTCCACGAGCCATGCGGTGTGCGACATCGAGGAACATCGACCGCTCGCCCGCGTCGAGCCGATCAGCAACGAGCGCTCGCGGCGGCAGGCGGTCGAGTTGCTTGCGATACATCGCGAGCAACTTCGCCGACGGTTTTGTCTCCGACAGCAATCGCAGCTCGCCGTTGATCGACATCGATTCGATCGCCACGCCAACGAGGTACTCAATGAGCGTCGGCCCTTGTCCGACCAATCGGCCGAGCCGGTGGATTGTCATCAGGTCTCGCCAGGCATCGACTTGGCTTCCCTCAGCGAGTTCCCACATCGCTCGCGCTGACAACGCACGAGCAAAATCGCGCGACTTCTGCACACCCGGAAGCAAAACCTCAATCAACGCGGCATCGGGTTCCGCGTCAGTTCCCACCAAGGGGGAGAAATACTTTGACCGTAAACTTGCCTGCTCAACCGTCCGCAACGGAGCTTCATTCGCGGCGAGCCACGCGGCAATCACGGGAAACTCTTCCTTCTTCCACGGCCGGTCACCAGCTCTGCCCTGCATGTCGTACGCCGATTGGGGTTCCACCTTCAATTCTGGTTGCTCGCGAACCCATTTGCCAAGTTCTTGGTAGTACGGACCCTCGTCCGGCAGCGGCTCGATGCCCAATCGACGGAAGAAGGCTGCCGGTTGCCCCTTCCCACCTTCGGGCCGTGGCCCCATCGCTTGGTACAGCAACACGCAGGCGTTGTTCTCCGGTGTCACGTCCTTGCTGAAGATTCGGTTGACCGCCTCCAAATAATCGACGGTACCGTCGGCTCGCAGAGGCTCGGTCGCCCAAGTCGTTTCCTTCGAGATCGTGATCTTTGGAGGAGGCACGACCGCCTTCGGTTTCGCGTCGTCCTTCTTGTCTTGGGCTGAGCACCAGCCAAAGAGCATCAGACTGCTGATCGTCAGCAGACTCAAACAGCGTTGCCGAGACATGGTGGAAGTCCTCAAGAGCTCATTCAATCGAGCCCGCGACGCACGGTCTGATCGAGAGTCGTTGTCCGTTCATGATCGGTGTCGCCGTCAAATTTATCTGCCAAGTTGAAGGAATCGCCGCTCAGGCTGAAGGTTTACGTTGCAGCATGTTCGCTCGCAACTTCCAGAGGACAATACCAAGCGCAAGCGGAACCGCGATGACCAGCACGAGCGTGCCTTTCGCGCCCGGCCAATACTCGATCACGTCAATCGTATGGATGACCGGCGGCCGCTCTTTCGCGGATTGGTCGGGCGACGGGCGGAAATACACTTCGTCAGTGCCAGGGCGTGGGAATGAGCGATCCTCGAACTCGGTGAGATAGTTTGCGTCGGCGAGTGTGCTCGCGAAATCAGTTCCCTCGGAATTCACTTCGCCGACAAATGCCTTGACGGAATCACCAATGTTCTTCGCCCACGCCGTCGATGCAGGCCACGATCCAGACTCGCCGAGCGTTCCTTGGTAGCGCTGGTCAGCCAGCATAAAGACTCGCAACGTTCGCCCACCTTGCTGGGCTGGCTGTCGCGAGTCGGCCGGTTCCCGATACGGATAGATCGGCATCTCCGTCTGAAACGAGATGCGCACCGATTTGGCCTCAAAGGTCGGCTGCTGTCCTTTGGCAAGCTTAAACGCCGTGATGATCCATTGATGCTCGACGTACCACTGCAGCCATTCGGTGAGCTCGGGCCGAGATTCATAGCCGTGCTTGCCGAGCCATTCCGCCAGCGCGGCTGCATCGTCGGCCCGCAGCACCGTGGCATCGAACCCTGCGACTTGCTTCCGGTCGAGAACTTCAACCGCGTTCGGTGTCGCTTTTGTCGTGGGAGCTATCGCCGACCGAAGGATCGACTCGAATCCCCAAACGGTTTTCGTGACGGTTTGATATTCTTGCCGCGCGGCCGTCATTCTCCCGAGAGATTCGAACACCCAATCCTGCGCTTCTCCCAAGTCCGGCTTGGTGGGTGTCGGCACCAGAAAACCAAAGTCTTCGGCATCGGTCTCAAAGCGAGCGCGGCGAATGAAGTGCTCGGTCTTGGACTTCGCATGCCAGATGATGAGCGCAGCCTCATCGCGAATATCGACATGCTGGCCCCGATGTGGTGCCACAGCACACCCCAGCAATCGAGTGTGTCCCTCCAACATCGCGAGAAATGTGCCGACGACCAGAAGACTGCTGAGTAATACGCGTGACTTGTGCATATAGACTTTTCTTTTTTGGACGAAACCGCTCGATGCTGTCGGTTCAGAATGCAGAGTCATTGGCAGCGGCCGATATTCCCCCTCGGCTGCAGCTCTAAGCCAAAACGTCAGTCACAACACGCCCGGCCACGTCCGTCAGCCGGTAATCGCGGCCGGCGTAGCGATAGGTCAGCTGCGTGTGATCGAGCCCCAGCACATGCAGGATCGTGGCGTGGAAGTCATTGACGTGGACGCCATTTTCGGCGACTCGGATGCCGTGCTCGTCGGTCGAACCGTAAACCGTGCCGCCCTTCGCCCCACCGCCGGCCAGCCACGACGAGAACGCCCACGAGTGATGCTCGCGCCCCTTGGCGTCGGCGAGGTTGTTGAACGGCGTCCGGCCGAACTCGGTTGTCCAGACGATCAGCGTGTCGTCAAGCAGCCCGCGTCGTTTGAGATCTTTGATCAATCCCGCGAGCGGCTGATCGACGTTTTTCGCCAGACGGACGTGATCCATCATGTCGCCGTGCGAATCCCAATTGCCCGATGAGCCGGTGTCGATCAACTCAACGAAGCGGACTCCGCGTTCGATCAAACGTCGCGCGGCGAGACACTGCCACGCGAAGCCCTGCGTGCTGCCGCGAGGCAGGCCGTACAGAGCGTGCGTCTCGTCGGTCTCCTGCGACAAGTCGAACGCCTCGGGCGCAGCGATCTGCATTCCGAACGCCGTCTCGAATGATCGAATCCGAGCGGCTAGCGCGGGATCGTTGCCACGGTCGGTGAGATGCCGCCGATTCATTGCCGCCAGCGCGGCGAGTTCTTTTTGCTGCCGAGGCGAAGAGACGCGCGGCTTGATGTTTCGCATCGGTTCGGCACCGGGGACGACCAGCGTTCCTTGATGGCTCCCTGGCAGAAAGTCGCTCGCCCAGACTTGCCCGCCGGCATACGGCGAGAATGGAGCGATCACCACGAACGAAGGCAGATTGTTGTTTGGACTGCCGAGTCCGTAACTGACCCACGACCCAATGCTCGGCCGAGCTTGATTGAACGAGCCGGTGTGCATCCCCAGCGTCGCGTTGTAGTGATTCGAGTGATCGCAGTGCATCGACCGAATCAACGCGATGTCATCAGCACACTCCGCGACGTGCGGGAACAGCGTGCTGACTTCGGTGCCGCTTTCGCCGTGCGGCCGAAACTCCCACTGCGGCCGCTTCAGGAACAGCTTTTCGTAGCCCGGCCGATTGCGCGTCTCCGGATGATCGAGCACCACCTGCTTGCCAACATCCCGATGCAGCGCCGGCTTCGGATCAAACGTATCTACGTGCGACACGCCGCCGCTCATGAAGCAGAAGATGACGTTTTTCGCGCTTGGCAGATGATGCGACCGCCTCGCGGCCAACGGGTCCGCCGAATCCTCCGCCAGCAACTGCGACACGATCCCCGGCCAGAGCAGCGAACCGGCCACAGCCGACCGAAGCACGCCTCGACGTGATGGATTGATGTGGGATCGGCGCATGGTGGATGTCTCAATCGACGTACAAGAATTCGTTGCTGCTCAACAGGACACGGAGCCACGCGGCCCAGGCTTGGACCGGACGATCGGCTTCAGCGACGTCGGGCAAGTCGCGCTGGTAGTCGGAAAAAAACTGCTTCGCGACGTCACGCTCATCCGGAGTGATCGCTCGGCTGAAGAGCAACGCAAAGACCCGCTCGAATCGTTGCTCTTCGGAAAGTGCTTGCAGCCGGCGAGCAAAGCTCTCGGACTTCGCGTGGACGAACGGGTCGTTGAGGAAGAACAACGCCTGCGTCGGAACGGTCGTCGTGAAGCGATCGGGTGTACTCGTCGCCGTGTCGGGTCCGTCAAACAAAGCGAACAGCGGATGCCGCTTGATCCGTTGCAGCATCAGGTACACGGTACGGCGGTCGTGCTCGTACACAGCCGCGAACGGATTGTGCTGCGTGAAGCCCCAGGTCTTCGCGTCGGGAAATGGATGCGGCCCGCCGGGCGAACGGTCGAGGTCGCCACTGACCGCGAGGATCGCGTCGCGCAGCTCTTCGGCTGTGAGACGACGGCGGAATTGTGGCAAAGAGACAGGGGGACCGGGAGACAGCGGAATTGAATCCGTCTGCGTGTCTCCATGTCGACTTGTCCCCAAGTTCGCATACGCTTCACTCGTCACCATCAACCGGTGCATGGCCTTCATCGACCAGCCGCTCTGCATGAATCGCACGGCGAGCCAATCGAGCAGTTCCGGGTGCGTCGGCGGTTCGCCGCGCGTGCCGAAGTCGTTGGAGGTCTTCACGAGACCGACTCCGAAGTGATGTTTCCACATCCGATTGACCATGACGCGCGCGGTCAGCGGGTTGTCGCGCGACGTCAGCCACTCGGCGAGTTGCATTCGCCCGCTGCCGGAATTTGGCGGCACGACTTGCCCGCCCAGCACGCTTAAAAACCGGCGCGGTGCGGCATCGCCGAGCGACTTCGGATCGCCGCGCAGATGAATTGTCGTGTCGTGCGGCTGCCCCTCGGCGACGGCGTAAGCGACCTCGACCTTCGGCGCAATTGCGAGCAGCTCGGTGCGCTGCCGGCTAAGTTCGGCGAGCTTCGGAGCAGCTTCGATCGGCTTTGCGAGCAACTCGGCAACGTTGCCGCTGATCAGATCGAACCGCCAGCCAACTCCGTCACCACCCCCTTTGTGAGCGTCCGCCACTCGGCCGCTGACACGCACGATGCCGTCGATCGGGCTGAGCCAACCCAGAGCGACTGGTCCGTTCGACGCGGGGTGCAGATAGAACGTCTTCGGTGCGAGCGTGGACCAAACCTTGATTGGCTCGTTCGTCGAGTTCACCCAAGCCGACGCCCACGTCGTCCCCGCGTCCGCTGAACGCCAGAAGTGCATCCCGGTGTTGTTCTCGTAGTCCCGAATCGGCTCGAGCAGCAACGCCGGACCATCGCGTGCATCGAAAAGAGACCACGTCGCGCGGTTGCCGTACTTATCGGAGTGAGGATTCCCGGCGAGGAAATCGTCCACGAGATCGCGAGTGACATTCCAGCGTTGCCCCGTGCCGCCGACGTCGGAGATCTCAAGGTCGATCAACGTGCTGTCCGCACCGTTGTTGGCTCGCGGCAGGATCGTCAGTTGCAGCATCTCGCCACGTTTGATCTCGATGTGGTTCAACCTCTCGCCGACCATGTCTTGGCCGTCGCCGTCGTCGAATTCGCCTTGAGCCAGCGCGCGTGCATTCTTGGCGAAGGTCTGCTTCAACTGCTGCTGATTCGCTGCGACGGCGTCGTTGAGCAATTTCAATTCAGCGTCGAGCTTCGCCAGCCGCTCCTGATGCGGCTTGATCGAGCGTTCGATCTCGGCGGGAGACATCAGCGGAACCATGTCGCGCGGAGCTTTGACCTTCTCGCAGCCGGGGAAAGGATACCGCGTGCTCTCGAAGATGCCGTACAGCCCGTAGTAATCCTGTACCGAGATCGGATCGTACTTGTGATCGTGACACCTCGCACAACCGATGCTCAGACCAAGCACGCTCTTGCCCAACACATCAACCGTGTCGTCGATCGTGAGAAAATGATCGGCATCGATATTAAATCCAAATCTCCGCGAGATGCTCAGATAGCCAGTGGCAGTGACCAGTTCGGCGTAACGCTCGGGAGTTGTGTCGTTTTGCGGCAGAAGATCTCCCGCGATCTGTTCGCGAAGGAACTCGTCGTACGGCTTGTCTAGGTTGAAGGCATTGATGACGTAGTTGCGATATCGCCAAGCGTGCGGAGCTGGGAAGTCGGCGGTTTCACCAGCGGTGTCGGCGTAGCGTACGACGTCGAGCCAATGTCGCGCCCACTTCTCACCGTATTGCGGCGACGCGAGCAACCGCTCGACGACACGCTCGAATGCGGCGGGCGATTCATCGGCGAGGAACTCGGCCACGTCGTCGGGTGACGGAGGCAGGCCGAGCAGGTCGAAGGTGACTCGACGAATCAGCGTTCGCTTGTCGGCGCGTTCGCCTGAATTCAAAAAGCGATCAATCGGATTCGCGGCAGCCACCGATTTCCGAGGAGGCATGACCTCCTTCGGAAGAATAAACGCCCAGTGCTGCTCGGATCGGAATGCGGCGACTTTCGCGGGCCACTTCGCGCCTGTTTTGATCCACGTCTCAAAGTCAGCGATAACCGATGGTGGTAACGGCTTGTCGGGAGGCATCGCCGACACCCCCTCTTCGCGACGAATGGCTTTGAGCAGCAGGCTCTCATTTGGCTGACTGGGAACGAGAGCGGGGCCGCTTTCGCCTCCTTTGGACAAGGCTTCAACGGAATCGACGCGAAGCTGTCCGCTCGTCTTTTGACCTCCGTGACAACGGAAGCAGGTTTCGGCGAGCACCGGGCGAATCTTTTTCTCAAAAAAGGCTTCGGCCGTATCATCCGCACGGAGCAAGCTCAGGCCAACCGACACGTAGCACAAGCAAATTCCAGCAACCCAACAGCGGCGGACGAAACCGGTCATGAAATCCTCTGGAGTGTGCCCGTGATGGCCGAGAGTGTAAAACGAGCGACCGACAACCAGCCAGCCCTTGCCGGATCCATGACCCATGACCCATGACCAACAACGAAATCGCCTGGGGATTTACGGCGGCTCATTCGACCCCGTGCATTTCGGACACCTGTTGCTGGCCGAGACTTGCCGCGAAGCGTGCGAACTGAATCGTGTATTGTTCCTGCCGTGTGGACAGTCGCCTCATAAACCGCATGGAGCGATCGCGACCGGCCAGCAGCGCGCGGAGATGTTGGAATTTGCCATCGCCGGCGATCCGCGATTCGGAGTCTGCCGCATCGAACTTGAACGAGGCGGCCCGTCGTACACGGTCGAGACGTTGCGGCAACTGCGCGAAGAGCAGCCTGATAGCGAACTCTTTTTCCTGATGGGTGCCGACTCCCTGGTCGACTTGCCTTTGTGGCGCGAGCCGCAAGCGATTCTGCAATTAGCGACGATCGTGGCTGTGAATCGCGGATATCGGCCGCCACCGGATTGGTCGTCGTTGGAAAGTCGATTGGGGCCAAGTGTCCGCGATCGCGTGCGGTTGATCACGATGCCGGCCGTCGATCTCTCGGCCACGGAGATTCGCGAGCGCGCACGCGCGGAACGCAGCTTGCGGTTTCAGGTGCCTCGCGCGGTCGAGGAGTACATTCGGCAAAACGGCCTGTACAGGAATGGCGAGTGACCATGCAGCTTGGCCGCATTCGCATCGCTCATCCGTTCGCATTGGCTCCGATGGAGGAGCACACGAACCCGCCGTTTCGGTTGTTGGCGAGGCAGCTCGGAGCAGGCTTGCTCTGCACTGAGCGGATCGACTCGTCGGACGTCGCGAAGCGGGATCGTCGAGCGTTGAAGTTGCTGGACGTGTCACCCGGTGAGTCCCCGTGTGCCGGGCAGATCAGCGGAGTCGATCCCGCCGAAATGGCTGAAGCGGCTCGCGTTGTCGAAGAACGCGGCTTTGCGATCGTCGATCTGAACTTCGAGTGTCCGATCCGGCGGCTGATCCAGCGAGGTGAAGGAGGCGCGTTGCTGAGCGATCCCGCCGCGATTGGCCGAATCGTCGCGGCGGTCGTCCGTTGTGTCTCGATTCCCGTCACGCTCAAAATTCGGACAGGGCCGGATGAGTCGCACGAAACCTGCGCGGACGTTGCTCGCGCGGCGGAACAAGCTGGTGCGGCCGCCGTCGATCTGCACGCTCGCAGCGTGCGGCAAGCGTACGTCGGCGAGGCTGATTGGCCGGCGGTCGCGCGGTTGAAACTGGCGGTGTCGATTCCGGTGCTCGGCAGTGGCAGCGTGAGGTCGCCGAACGACGCTGTCCGGTTTTTAAGAGAGACCGGTGCCGATGGTGTCGCCATCGGCCGCGGGTGTCTCGGCAATCCGTGGATCTTCAAGCAGTCGCGTGAGCTGTTTCAAACGGGAGTCGCCAGTCGCGATCCGTCACCGACCGAACGGGGCCGTGCCTTGCTGCAACTGATCGAAGGGGAGTTCCGCTATTACGGGCCGACCGTCGCCATGCGGCGGCTGGCACGAACGAGTTGTTACTTTGCGAAGTTTGTCCCCGATTTTGATTCGTTCAAGCACTCGATCCACTCGATTCGCGACTTGGCCGTATTTCGGCGCTTGGTCGCGACCCACTTTCGATGACCGGCGCAGGGTCGTGTCTCCGGTTTCCTGCGCTGGTTCTGTTGCGTTAGATTGGTATTCGTGAAACTGGTTTTATTCGAGTGCTTTGCTTGAGGACTCCAAGATGCCCCGCTTTGCCTGGTTCGTTGCCACGATTCTGGTTTGTTCGGCTGTCACGCTGATTCCGGCGGCCGATCAGCCTAAAGAACCGGTCGATCCGGCACATGCAAAACAGCGTGCTGCGGGTCTCGAACTTTTCAAGAAAGAGGTTCGGCAAATCCTCGTCGGTCGCTGCGTAAAGTGTCACGGCGGAGAGAAGACTGAGGGAAAGTTCGACCTCGCGACTCGCGAAGGGTTGCTGAAGGGTGGCGAGACGGGGATGGTCGTCGAGGCGGGCAAGTCGAAGACAAGTCTGCTGATGAAACTCATCAAGCAGGAAGAAGAGCCGCACATGCCGGCGGACGGCGCGAAGCTCTCGGAACTGCACATCGCGGCGATCGCGAAGTGGATTGATTTGGGTGCGCCGTACGACAAGTCACTGAAAGAAGAGGCTAAAGACCCGAAGGCCTGGATTCATCGGGAAGTGCCGCCGGAAGCTCGTGAGTTCTGGTCGTTTCAACCGCTGAAGGTCGTCGCGCCTCCGGTAGTCAGTGGCGAGGCCGCGAAATGGGTTCGTACACCGATCGACAACTTTATTGTGGCGAAGCTGAGCGAGAAGGGCTTGTCGCCGAATCCGCTCGTCGATCGACGAGCACTGATTCGCCGAGCGTACTTCGATCTGATTGGCCTGCCGCCGGAGCCGGCCGAGATCGAGTCGTTCGTCAACGATCCCGATCCGGGGGCGTTCGAAAAGGTGCTCGACAAGCTGCTCGATTCGCCGCAGTACGGCGAGCGTTGGGGGCGGTACTGGCTGGATGTTGCTCGGTTCGCCGAGAGTCACGGTTTCGAGCAGGACTACGACCGGCCGTTCGCGTATTGGTATCGGGACTTCGTCATCAAAGCGCTCAATACCGACATGCCGTTCGACCAGTTCGTGAAGTGGCAACTTGCCGGCGATGAGTTCGAGCCGGGCAATCCGCTGGCGATGATGGCGACGGGGTTCCTCGGCGCAGGGGTGTTCCCGACGCAGATTACCGCGAACGAAGTCGAGCGAACTCGCTACGACGCACTCGACGACATGACGGCGACGACGGGCAGCGCGTTTCTCGGCCTGACGGTCGGATGTGCTCGCTGCCACGATCACAAATTCGATCCGATCCCGACGGCCGATTACTACCGGATGCTGTCATCATTCACGACGACGGTTCGCAGCGAGATCGACCTCGATCTCGAACCGGCGAAGTACAAAAAGGAAAAGTCGGCGTTCGATGCCGAGCACGCTCCGCTCGTCACCGCACTGAATGAGTTTGAAAAAACGAAACTGCCGGCGCGATTCGCCGAGTGGGAAAAGGCAAACGGGGCCGAGGTGCTCAAGTCTGGTGAGTCAGGGCAGTGGATGATCCTCGACATCGCCGAGATGAAATCGTCCGGAGGTGCAACGCTCACGAAACAGGACGACGGGTCGATTCTCGCAACTGGCAAGAACCCGGACTTCGACACGTACACGCTGGTTGCAACCACCGACTTGATCGGGCTGACCGCGCTGCGACTGGAAGCGATGTCGCATCCGAGCATGGTCAAGAACGGGCCGGGACGCGCAGACAATGCCAACTTTGATTTGACCGACGTGAAGGTGAAAGTTGCGAAGCTTGAGGCTCCAAGTCCGAAACCCGAAGGGGGCTCTGCGATGAACTCCCCTGTCAAACTTCTCAATCCGATTTCAACGTTCGATCAGAATGCGAGTCTGTCGGTAAAGCTGACGATTGACGGTGATCCGAAAACCGGCTGGGCCGTTGATCCGCAGTTCGGTAAGGATCATGCGGCTCGGTTTGAGTTCGAGGAGCCGATCGGTTTCGAAGGGGGTTCAAAGATCACGGTCACGCTGGCGTTCAACGGGAACAACAAGCACAACCTCGGCCGCGTTCGACTGAGCGTCGCGACGGCAAAAGAACCAGTGCCCCTCGATGCCGCTGCAACCATCGGCGACATCATTGCCGCGCTCAAGAAGCCCGCCGAACAACGTTCGCCGCGCGAGGTCGAAAAACTGCTGACGTGGTATCGCGGACGCGACGACGAATGGAAGAAACTCAACGTGGTCGTCCAAGAGCATGTCGTGAAGGAACCAAAACCGAAGCTCGCGAAAGTCATGGTTTGCAGCGAAGGTGTCAAGCCGATCCGGCACCACACGCAAGGAGCCGACTTCTTCGAGCAGTCACACTTTCTGCATCGCGGAGACACGAACCAAAAGGTCGATGTGGCCTCGCAAGGCTTCTTGCAGGTGCTGATGTCGTCACCTGATCGGGAGAAGAAATGGATTGAAGCTGCGCCGGCGGGAGCCACGACATCGTTCCGTCGCAGGTCGCTGGCGAATTGGATCACTGATACGCAGCAAGGTCCCGGTCAACTGCTCGCGCGAGTCATCGCGAATCGCATTTGGCAGCATCATTTTCACATCGGGATCGTCGGCACACCGAACGATTTTGGAGCGATGGGGCAACGACCGACGCATCCGCAGTTGCTCGATTGGCTGGCGGCGACTTTGATGGCCAAGGCAGAGGTCAGGGGTCAGGGGTCAGGGGTCAGTGAGCTTGGGCCAAACAACGGCGCTGGCTGGCGTCTCAAGCCGATGCACAGGTTGATCATGCTCAGCGCAGTATACCAGCAAGGTTCGGTATTCGATGCGGCGAAGTCGAAGCTCGATCCGCAGAATCAATTTCATTGGCGACGCTCGCCCCGTCGACTGGAGGCGGAGGTCATCCGTGATTCGATGCTCGCAGTCAGTGGCGAGTTGGATCGCACACAATTTGGCCCTGGAACGCTCGATGATGGGCACAAGCGGCGGAGCATCTATTTTATGGTCAAGCGGAGCCGGCTGGTGCCGATGATGCAGCTCTTCGATTCTCCAGAGCCACTGGTCAGCGTCGGCGAGCGCCCCAGCACGACGATCGCTCCGCAAGCGCTGCACTTCTTGAATAACCCGCATGTGCGAGCTTGGGCGACCTCGTTCGGTCAGCGCATGGCGGTGATCGGCGAGAAGTCGGTCCCCGATGCGATCCGGCAGGGCTACCTGGCCACGACGGGCCGCCAGCCGTCCGATGCCGAGTTAGACGAAACGAAGGCGTTTCTGGAGGCACAGACGGAAAGTTATCAAGCTGCCGGTCAGGCAAAACCGCGTGAGTTGGCCTTTGCCGACTTCGCACAGGTGCTGATGAGCTTGAACGAATGCGTGTATGTGGAGTGATCTGGAGCTGGTCACGGGAACTACGATAGAGGCTCGAACCGTGACTTCGACGGATGACTAAAAGTTGCAGAGTAAGATCCCTCGCAGAGGGATGGCGCGCAGTTCGAGCGAAGACAGAATCGCTCTTGAGGAATAAATGGCATGGCGGAATTGAACCGAGGCATCACGGAATTGATCGTGCAAGGCCCGGCCGGCCAGATACTTCGACAGCGATTGGTCGAAGGGCAAGTGGTGCGGTTGGGACGTGCTCCGGCCAGTGGCTGGGCAGTTGAGTGGGACCGTTTAATCTCGCGCGAGCACGCCGATCTGTGCTTGCAGGACGGACAACTCTTAGTCACCTGTTTGCCGACCGCCGCGAACCCAATCAAGTTGCGAGGGGAGCTTCTACGCGAAGTCTTGGTGGATGGTTTAGAAGTTTTTGAGATCGGCCAATCAAAATTTTACATCTCGGTCGAATACATGCCGAAGGCGAATGTCGTCACTCAAACCATGCAGGGGGATCACGAGCCGGTCATTCGAATGCCGCAGCCGACCCCACGCGGGGAATTCCAGGCGGATCCCGAACCACCCCTGTCCAAATTCGACACGCAGGATACAGAAGACGTTGTCGAAGAGCATTCCTATCACGACAACGATCTCAGTCAGGTTTCGTTTGGCGACACGGGACGGCAAATGGAAGTCCTGTCGACCTTGCCGAAATTGATCTCCGAATCGAAGTCCCATATCGATTTAGCGCACATGCTGTGCGGGATGTTGTTGGAAGCGATTCCACCGGCAGTCGCTGTTGCCGTCGCGATTTTCGAGGAATCTGACGTCCTCGAAATGCGGCGTCATGACGATCCCAATGCGGAAATCCCCAATCCGAAGGTGATGCGAGTTCAGACTCGCGACAAATTCGAAGCTCGCTTCATGCCCAGCCGAAGGTTGCTGCGCAAGTCGCTGCGTCGTGGTGAAAGCGTGATGCACATCGTCGGCGAGGCGGGTGGCAGTCAGTTCACGATGAGCAGTGCGCTGGGCTGGGCGTTTTGTTCGCCGATCACCGCCGAGTCCTGTGTCGGCTGGTGCTTGTACGTGTCGGGGATGGGGGGCCGCGATGGCAATGACTTTGTCACCAAAGACTCACTCAAAGGGGATTTGCGATTCACGCAACTGGTCGCGCAGCTGATTGGCTCAATCCACACGGTCCGCACGCTGCAGGAACAGACAACGCAGTTGTCTGCGTTCTTTTCGCCGAAAGTGATCGCGAATCTCACCAAGAAGGGTGGTGCTACCGACATCCTGGTCCCGTCCGAACGAGAGATCACCGTGCTGTTCTGTGACGTGCGCGGGTTCTCGCGAAAGTCCGAGGAGTTGAAGGACGATTTGCACAAGCTACTCGAATGCGTGAAGGCCGCGCTGTCGGCGATGACGGGTGGCATTCTGGCGTTCGACGGTTCGATCGCCGATTTCCAAGGAGACGCCGCGCTCGGTTTCTGGGGCTGGCCGGCCGCATTGCTCGATGGCCCGATGTCCGCCTGCCATGCGGCGCTGGCGATCATGGACGTCTTCAACCTGCCCCCCGAGGAGCGTGGGTTGCTCGAGGGATTCTCGTGCGGCGTGGGGATCGCTCACGGCCGAGCCATTGCCGGGCAGATTGGCACTTCGCAGCAAGCCAAGATTGGCGTGTTTGGGCCGGTGGTGAATCAAGGCTCGCGCATCGAAGGAATGACGCGGCAGTTCGGAGTCGGCGTGTGTATCGACGATACCACCGCGCGATTCGTGCGCCGTTTGATGCCGCCGGAACAAGGCCGCTGCCGCCGCTTGGCGCGAGTGCGTCCCAAAGGGATGAACACGCCGTTGCTCATCCACGAATTGCTCCCGCCGGAGGTCGAAGGCGACAAAGTCTCAGAGACAGTGCGGTTGAATTACGAGGCCGCGCTGGAAGCGATCATCTCAGGCCGCTGGAACGAAGGGATCGAACGACTCAACGCGGTTCCCGACGACGATGGCCCGAAGAAGTTTTTGCTCACCCACATGGCCAAGCACGATAACGCGCCACCGGCTGATTGGGACGGTGCGTTCGGATTAGACTCGAAGTGATCCTGACGTCGCTCGGAGAAGAAACGGGTGCAGAAGAAATTGGTCAGGTCTCAAGAATCACTCAAGGACTTTTGGCTTAACCACGCGTCGCTTGCCACTCTCCGCGCAGCAGGATCGCTTCCACCGAGCCGGGGAACGTTACTCCCTCGAACGGGGACCAGCCGCATTTGGTGAAGAGGTCTTCGCGTCGAATCGCTTGCGGACGCGCGAGGTTCAGCACCGTCAGTGAGGCCGTATAGTTTGGCTCGATACGGCCGAAGCGGAGCGGGGCACAGTACGGGTTTACGAACTCGCCAGGCTTGGCAGAACAGAATGTCGCGACTTGCTCTGGCGAAAAGCCTTGCTTGAGGATCAGCCAGGTCACAAACGCGCCGTACGTGTCAAGGTGCGGTTGCCCCGAAACGCCACAAGCGTTTTCTTCGAGCGTGTGCGGCGCGTGATCGGTCGCGAGGTAGTCCAGCGTTCCTTCGCGCAGCGCGGCCAGCATGGCCAGACGGTCGTGAACGGCTCGCAGCGGGGGGTTCATTTGCATCAAGCCGCGGTTCGCGTCGGTGATGTCGGACTCGTCGAAGTACAAATGATGCGGAGTGACTTCCGCGGTGACTCGCAGGCCGCGAGCCTTCGCCGCTCGGATCAGCGGCAGGCCGGCTTCGACGGAGTAGTGGCACAGCTTTCCAGTGAGGTCGTATTTCTCGATCATCTTGAGCGCGAACGACGTGGCGGAAACTTCGCACTCTGGCGGCCGACGCTGCTCGTGTGTTGGCGCGGATTGGTGCTGGTCCATCAGCTCCGGATCTTCGCAGTGGAAGCTGACGGCTTGACCGCGATACGCCGCCAGCGTCTGGTCGAGGTCACTGAGTTTTCGGAAGTACAACTCACCGACGCTCGGCCCCATGTAGACCTTGTACGGCACCAGAGAGGTCAACGGCCGCGTCCCTGGTCCGATGCCGGCATATAGCGTGATGTGAATCGGGACGTTGCGTCGCCGCACGACCTCTTGTTTGGCGGCATACGAGGGATCGTCAATGGGTGGGATATGATTGTTGGGCATGTCGGCGACATGCACGACTCCGCCGTGGACGGCCGCTTGTGCGGCTGTCGTGAAATCTTCCTTGTAGCATTCGCGTCCGCTGACGTCGTCGCGAGCGTGGATGTGAATGTCGCCGAACCCGGCAAAGATCAAGCAATCGTCGGAGAATGTCTGATCGGCGACACCCAGATGTGGGCCGACTTCGACGATGCGATCCCCTTCGATTCGGACCTGTCCGGAGATAATCTTTTCGGGGCTGACAAGTCGGCCGGCAATCAGCATGGTGGTCTTTCGTGGCAAGGGAACTCTGCTGCAAACCGCTCGTTGCCTCGGAGGGACGGTGAGAATACGCTCCAATGCGAAAGACTCAAGTGGTCTCGCACTTCTGGCGACCCAGTATTCGGCGATCACGTCATGGACATCAAGCAAATCGGCCCTTGGGAAATCGGCAAGAAGCTGGGCGCCGGCGGCATGGGGACGGTCTATTTTGGAACTCACACAGAGACCGGCAAACAAGCAGCCGTGAAGGTGCTGCCCGCTTCGCTGGCTCGCGAGGCGGGCTTCGTCGAACGCTTCAAACGCGAGATTGTGTCGATGGAGCAGCTCAAGAGTCCGCACATCGTCGAGTTCTACGAGAGCGGCAACGACGGAGACCTGTACTACTACGCCATGGAGTATGTCGATGGCGAGACCCTGACTTCGCGGTTGAAACGCGACAAGCGCATGCCCTGGTTAGAGGTCATCGACGCTTGTTTGCAAATCTGTCGAGCACTCAAGGCGGCACACAATTCCGGCATCATCCACCGCGACCTCAAGCCGTCGAACTTAATGATCGCCAATGATGGTTCAGTCAAGCTGACGGATTTCGGAGTTGCTCAGGTTTTCGCGTCACAGAAGCTGACCGTCACCGGCGGCATCGTCGGTACCGCCGAGTACATGTCTCCTGAACAGGCGAAAGGGCAACGCGCGACGAAAAAGAGCGACCTGTATTCGTTGGGTGCGGTCATGTACGTGATGCTCACTGGCCGGCCGCCGTTCAGTGGCAAGTCGTCGCTCGACGTGATGCACAAGCACCAGTTTGGAGTGTTTGATCGGCCTGGCCTGTATGCCACGGACATGCCTCGGCAGTTGGAAGAGATTGTTTGCAAGCTGCTGGAGAAAGACCCCGACAACCGCTTTCCGGATGCATACGTCTTGTCGCTGCGGCTGGCCGAGGTCCAGAAGCGATACGCTTGGCAGAACTCGCAGAAATCCGCCGAAGAAGCGGCAGCGTCCGGTTCGCTTGTGCCGTCCATGGCCAGCCTCGGCGATGCCACCGAGGCTGGCGGTCGTGCTCGAATCGACGAGGATCTGCCGCTCGCGCCGACGGTCCTGATTCCGAATGCGCCGGGCCAGAATGTTCCGCTCGAGGCGACCATTCCGACGCCGGCTGCTCCCGTCGCATCCGCTCATTCGCCCGCACTGGCACCCACGATGACCTCGTCGGTGTCGCAGCGCGCGGCCAACGATTCCGACGCAACGCGGCATTTGGCCGCACCCAGCCAAGGCCCCGGCACAATCATGCGCAACTTGATGCGCAAAGCCCTTTCCGAACAGCAAGACGGCGGAGCCATCGGTCGGGCATTGGACAAGACTTGGGTGCAGGTCGCGGCACTCCTGCTGTTGATTGCCGGCGGCGTGTGGTGGTTTCGGACGCGCGATCTGACGGCGGAGGAATATCTTTCGAAAGCCACAGTGATCGCCAACAAAGAGGGCGCCACTCTCGTCGAGATCGGCCAAGCGCGTGAGTATCTCGACGAGGCGTTGAAGCAAGATCGGACGCGCGAGAGAGACGTCGACGCTTTGAAGGATCGCTTTAACGTTTTGGAAATGCGCAACAATCTGAAACGAAGCCGCAACAAAAACGAAGTGGCGAAGGCGTCCGAGCCCAAGCGTCTTTTGAAATTGGCACTTCAGTATTCGATGGTAGGAGATTACGCGCAGGCCATCCGCAAGCTTCGAGCCCTGATCGCGTTGACCCGAAACCAGCCAGAGTTCCGGGACATCTACACAACGGCCAACGAAATGCTGAACGCACTGCTCGACGAGCGCACCGAGCGAGCTTCCTCGAATTGGTTGCCGGCGGCGCTCAGTCGTGCGGACAAACTCCGCGAGCAAGGACAATCAGACGACGCCATCGCCATTTGGCAAGCGATTGTCGAACTCTACGAAGACGATCCGGATACCGCCCAACAAGTCACGCAGGCTCGAACCAATCTGCAACAGGTGTCGGTGACTCCTGCGGCCAAACCAGTCACAACGGACAAAGCGATCAGGTCCGAGACTGACTCTTCACTGAAAGCCAAATTTCCATGAATGACATTGACCTGAAGCGATACATCCGCAGCATTCCCGATTTTCCCAAGCCTGGGATCATGTTTCGGGACATCACCACGCTGCTGGCTGAACCGGTGGCGTTTCGCGAAGTGATCGACCGCTTCACCGCACACTTTCTTGACTGCGGTGTGACCGCCATCGTCGCGGCCGAGGCTCGCGGGTTCATCTTCGCGGCTCCGCTGGCGCTGCAACTGAATGCCAAGTTTGTTCCGGTTCGCAAACCGGGCAAGTTGCCCTTCGAAACGCAGGCATTTTCCTACGAACTCGAATACGGCAGCGACACGCTGCATATGCACGTCGATGCGCTCACCGAGGGTGATCGCGTGTTGATCGTCGATGACCTGCTGGCCACCGGTGGCACGATGCTCGCCTGCGTCAACCTGGTCGAGCAACTTCAAGCCACGATCGCCGGCTGCGCGTTCGTCATCGAACTCGACTTCCTCAACGGCCGCGAAAAGCTCAGCCGCTACGACGTCTTCAGCCTAGTCCGCTACGCGGACGAGTTGTGAGACGTTCTTGGGAGCAGTGCGCACAGCACGCTCGATGCCATGACAGCAATGGCGAACATCACGAAGGCTAGCTCGTACGATTTCGTCCGACCGCAGAGATCCATCAGTCCGGCGACGATCGCACCACCGAGCCCCCAGCTCACCCCCATCGTGATCGAGCTGGCCACGCGCTGGCTCTCCGGAAACAACTGCTGCCCGTAGCTGATGAAGACCGGCTGAGCGATCCCCAAAAATAATCCTGTCGCCAACGCCGCCGTCGAGAGCGCGAGGCCTGTCAGGCTGGGCATTGCCAACAGGCAAGGGACGCAGAACAAAGGAATCAGCCATAGCACCAGCCGCTCTCGCTCTGGCCGTACGGCAATCGCGGCCAGCAAGTTCCCCAGCCCAAAGCCCGCCAGAAATGCCGACTGCACCCAGCCAATCTCCGCTTTGTTGAACTCCAGCGACGTCAGCCAGTACGCGAACGTGATTGGTAATCCCGCCGCTGCGATGACTCGCACTGTCCCCGCCGCCAGCAGCAACGACATCACTCCGGGGCGTTGCGAGAACACGCTCCACGTGCTGACTGTCACCGCTGAGTGCGTTCGCTTCACCGAGTGGGCCGGGCGGTAGACGACTCGCAGCGCGAACATCAGCAACAACCCAATCGCGATGCCGTACGTCAAAGCACTCAGATTGAATCGAGTCACCACCCAACCGCTGCTCGGCGGTCCAACCGACTGACCGAGGAAGCCGCCCATCGCGAAGATTGAGACCGCTCGGCTGCGAGCGTTCGGCCAGCAGTTACCCGAGAGCGTCGCTCCTTCGGGATGAAACGAAGAAATACCCATGCCGGCGACTGTCAGTAGTCCGGCCAGCATGATCGGGTGCTCGAACAGACCAAGACATCCCAGGCAAACGCAACTGGCGGCCGGCCCCAGCCAGACCAGCCAACGACTGGCCGCTCGGTCGCCGATCATCGCGAAGCCGAGCTGACTGAATGACCCCGCGATCGTCCAGATGAACAGCATCCAGAACGTCGGCAGATGGTGATGCTGCTCCAACATTGGCCAAAGTGGACTGACTTGGCTGGCAACCGTGTCCACGACAAAGTGCAAGGCCGTCAATACGATCAACGAAGCAGTCGCCCGTCGAAACTGTGCGTCCTCCTCCGAACGAATTGTTGCGTCGAGTGAAGTCACGATCTCGATCTTATGAACGTGGCCGCCTCGGTCCCGCGAGGCGGTGCCACTCAGAAAAGATTTGATTAACGCCTCGATCGGCGATGCGCCTTTGCACCGCCTCGCGGGAGCGAGGTGGCTAGGTTTGTCAGTCGTGTTGCGCGAGTACGCGCTTCGTCGGCTGTTTGTCGGACATCGCTCGGTTCAGGGCTTTGAGGTACGCTTCGGCGCTGGCTTGAATGATGTCGGTGCTGATCCCTTTGCCGTGGTACGCCTTGTCGTTGACGAGAATCTCGACGAACGCTTCCCCCTGAGCGTCCTCTCCACCGCTGACGCTGCGGACTTGGAAGTTTCGCAGCGTTCCCGACACGCCGGTGATCCGCTTCATCGCCAGAAAGATCGCATCGAGCGGTCCGTCTCCAGTCGCGGCGTCTCGCTTGGAAGTCGGCTCGCCTTCGCATTGCAGTTCGACGGTTGCCGTTGGGATCGTGCCGGCACCGGCGAAGGTCTGCACGCTGACCAGCTTCCAGCGATCACTTGCGTCGTTTGTGTCGCCGAGATGGCTTTCGATCAACGCAATGATGTCCGCGTCGTACACGTCCTTCTTCTTGTCGCACAGCGTGATAAATTCCTGAAAGACACGCTCGAAGACATCGTTCTCCAGTGTGAAGCCCAGCGAGTTCACACGATCACGGAAAGCGTGCCGTCCGCTGTGTTTGCCCAAGACCAAATTCGAGCCAACGTAGCCGACGTCATCCGGCCGCATGATCTCGTAGGTCGCTCGATTCTGGAGCATCCCGTGCTGATGAATCCCGGCCTCGTGGGCGAATGCGTTCTGACCGACGATCGCTTTGTTGCGTTGCACGGTCATGCCCGTGATGCGGCTGACCAAACGGCTGATCGGAAACAGTTTTGGCGTGTTGATGTTGGTCCGCACGCCATAGAAGTCTCCGCGAGTTTTAATCGCCATCACGATCTCTTCGAGTGCCGCATTACCGGCTCGTTCGCCCAGGCCGTTGATCGTGCATTCGACTTGCCTTGCTCCTGCTTCGACGCCCGCCAAACTGTTCGCAACCGCCAGGCCAAGATCGTTGTGGCAATGCGTGCTGATGACCGCCTTGTTGATGTTCGTCACGTTGGCCTTGAGGTACTCGATGCACTTTTTGAAGTGCGCCGGCGTCGCGTAGCCGACGGTGTCCGGGATGTTGACCGTGGTGGCCCCGGCGTCGATCGCCTTCTCGACCACTTGGCACAGGAAGTCGAGTTCCGTGCGAGCGGCGTCCTCCGGCGAGAACTCCAAGTTCGGCGTCGTGATGTCCGACCGCGAGCACATCAGGTCGCGCGTGTACTTCACCATCTCGACCGTAGACTTCAGGATTTGGTCCTCGGCCATCTTGAGTTTGAACTCGCGATGGATCGGACTGGTCGCCAGGAAGACATGGATGCGGCACTTCTCCGCTTCTTTGAGCGCCTCCCACGCACGGTCGATATCCTCTTTGCGGCAGCGAGCCAACCCGCAGATGACCGTGCGGTTGCCGAACTCGCGAGCGATCGTCCGCACCGCCTCGAAGTCGTCCGGTGACGCGATCGGAAAACCCGCCTCGATGACGTCCACTCCAAGTTCGACGAGCGCCTTAGCGATTTCCAGCTTCTCCGCCGAATTCATGCTGCAGCCGGGAGACTGCTCGCCGTCGCGCAAGGTGGTGTCGAAGACTGTGATCGTGTCAGGCTGAGTGGCAGACATGATGGTTCCTCAAATTAACCCGAAGCGTCAGCGAGGGCGTTTCCTCGCAAAGCCCTCGCTGACGCTTCGGGTTAGTGAGCGCGAGTGAGGGGTGTAGACAAAATAAAAAACCCTGAGCCTCCAGCGGAGGCTCAGGGTGTATTCGCACGGTCAAAAGCGACAACGACACCAAAGCCCCCGCGTCAACGCAGGAGAAGGCTAAGGGCCAAAAGTCGCAAAGAAGATCGCATGACAGTTCCTATCAGAAAGCGGGCAGCAATCTATCCAGCGAGATTCGGCGAGGTCAAGTGGCAAGCAAGAGAAGATTCGGCCGAAGCTGTGAAACGAGAAGAAGTCACGAAATCTCCAGCCTCAACGCAACCACTTGAGAACGAACCACACAAGCACGAGACCAACGATCCACACGAGACAGCCAAACCGAGCTCGAGGATCCAACCACAAGATTCGTCGCCAGTGTCGGTCACACCAGCAGCCACTGTACGGAATCGGCCCGGGGAAGTGCTGAGTATGGCCTGGTTGACCACAGATTTCGCAGAAGCCGCAATAACCACGCGGATAGCCGAGCGATTCAAACGCTGCGGGATTCGTCTCCCACTTGTCACAGTAGCAACCGCGCTTGCGGGCTTGCTTGGTCAGGGACATTGCATCTGCCAGTTCAAAAGCCGCTACTGCCCGGCTTCGTCATCCACGCCAGCTCGCAGCTTCTCGCGTTCGAGCTTGTACTCTTCGAGGGCCTTGACCTGATTGCTCAGCTTGAATTCCGGACCGGCCGGGTAGTACTGGACGTCGTCCTTCAGGTAGTACGGGGACGGGAGCGTTTGCCCGCCAACGGTGGTTTGACAGCCGGTCGCGGCCAGCATCAAGGGGCACAGCAACGCCATCGTCACGCTCGCCGAGATTCCGTTCCACCGCATGATTCGAGCCTCTCACCAAGTCCATCTGATCTGACACACACCTTTCGTTATCGGCCGCTACGACCGGAATCTTTGGAAAAGTTTGCCATGTTTCGCAGAGTGAGCCGCCGGCATCCAGCAAGAACTGCCGAATGACAATCGATGATGGGTTCGCTACTCGATTGCATTGTCGCGAGGCATGCTCTCGGTGGCCTCTTTCGTCCGCTGGTTTTTCACGTGGTACTGCAGGACTTGGCTGCGATAGGTGCGCAGCGGGCGGACGAGGCGGCGTTCGAGAAGTTGCTTGCGGGCGGCCCACTCGGCAGTGGGCATGATCCCCTCGGCCGCCAGTGAGTCGAGCGTTGTAAACGAGTTTTCGGCGGCGGCGATGCTGCGCTCAATGTCGTTGAGCGCGACGCGCGAGGAGGTCGGGCGGAATTCGCCGCGAGCACTCCAACGGGCGAGCAGCATTTGCAGCAGAGCGTTGAGGTGATCGAATTGCTCGGCCTTGTTGGCGAATGCGCTCGGGGTTGAGTTCGCGAATTGCAGCGCGTCAGCCACGTTGCGAATCGAGCGATCGGCGGCGGTGGAAAAGTAGATCGCGGCGAGTCGGTGCCTGAGCTCGGCAGCGGGATCCCGGCCAGAACAACGGGAGGTCAATTCGAGAACCTCTTGGTGCAGGAACGGCGTAATGAGCGGATCGAATGGTGACTCGAAGCGGCGCAGGCGATCGAGGTCGGCTTCGGTCAGCGAGGCTTGCTTCGCCAGTTCACCGATGGTGCGGAAGTAGCGCAGGCGGCGATCGTCATCGGGGTGCAGGCCGGACTCGGTCTTCGTGTGGCTGACTTGCTGAATCATCGCGCGGGTCGATCCGGTCATGTGCTCTTTGACTTGTTTGCGGTAGGCCCAAAACTCGTCCTGATGCCGGCGGATGATCGCTCGCGAGAGTTCCCATTCGCTGAGCCGAGCCGCGACGTCGGCGTTCTGCCCCTCGTCTCCGCACCAAGCCAGAAGGAAGCGACTATGCTTCGCCAGTTCGGTCTGCACTTGTTGCTGCTTGTTCTCCCAACGCATCACTTCGTTCGGCAGACGGAAGGGCCACGTCGAGCGCGCAGCGACATTCACGACGCCTCCGGGTTGACTCACGAGTTGTTCGATCGCTTCCGAATTGAGCATCGATAATCGCAACGGAGCGCACCAGTCCCAACCGGCTGAGGCCAGTAACTTTCGAACGTGTAGACGCTGCCAGCGTTCAAGGAACCCTGCGCGAGCGAATCCACGTTCGCTCTGAGTGCCGAGAAACAACAATTCCCCCGGTGCGATCTCGACCGCCGCGACCTCGCGAAATGCCGCCGACATCGTCGCCGCCAAACCACGAATCGCACGGGGGCCGAGATCGATGTGCTGCAACCGGATCGCAAACAGGCCATCCTCGTTGAGGCATCGAGCGGCCGTTCGCAGCGACTCAACGGTGAATGCGTTGGCCGACTGGGGCAACGACGGCTGGTCGGCCGAGGCGACGATGACATCGAATTGTTCGCCGATCGTGCGAGTCGCCAGAGCCGGGTCACAGACTCGCGTTTCCAGCCGATGATCACTGATCATCGAGGCGTTCTCGCCGTCCGACGTCAACGTTCGGCACATCTCGTTAATGCCGCGATCTGCTTCGATGCAGACGATCCGTTGCACGGGAAATGCGGTCGTCGCAGCAAGCGGTTCTCCACAACGCAAACCGAGCAGCAAGACGCTTTGCGGCCGCTCATGAGTCACCAGCGGCAACACGATCGGCAACAAGTCCGGCAAGTAGCGTGGAGCTAAACTCACATTCGTGGCCAGTGTTCCTTTCGGAATTCCGTTTTCTCGTAGCAAAAATCGCGAGCCGGCAAACATCCAGGCGGTCAGCGTTCCGCGATCCCCTTCGATGACGCTCGCCGCGCGGCCTTCGTCCAAAACGGGAAGTTGTTCCCAGGGTGTCGGCCCTCGCGAAGCGACAAAGACTCCCGAATCGAACAACACCTTCGCTGCCACCGCAGGCTGATAGCGCACCCAAGTCGGAGCCGACAGACTGAAGAGTACCAACCCCGCGACAACGCAGCGTCGAAGCGTAGGTTGGGCACTCTTGCCCGACCCCGGACGGGCAAGAATGCCGATCCTGCGAAGTCCATCCGCTACTACGAGCAGCAACATCGTTGCTGCGATGAGCGACGAGTTCCAGACGCCAATTGACGGCATCAGCCACATCGCCAACGTTGCGGAACCAATCCCCGTCGTGACCCTCACGACGAAGCCACGTCGGCCAATCAAGGCTCCGCAGCTCAGAGCGATTGGCCCCAGCACAAGCGTTGCCATTGCCAGCCTCAATGACTGCAACAACCAGACGTGCGAGATCGTCGAGGTCTCCCACAATGCCAGACGAACACCGAGCGGGAGCACGGCAAGACTCAGCCATGTCCAGCACGACAGGCCCAATCCACTGACCAACAAACTACGCTGCCGGCCGTCATCGGACAGCCATCGACCGACCACGATTCCCACAACGAGCACGGCCGATTCCCACGTCATCAACGCGAACGAATCGGGCACGAGCTGTCGACAGAGCCGCTGTCCAACTACCCAGAGCATCCCCACGGAGATCAGTGCGACGATGTGGGACGCGTTTCCAAAGTAACCGGTCAGATTCGCGGTTGGCGAAGGAGGCACGTTGGAAACGGGCTCCACGTTGCGAGACCAACTGACGATTGCGGTCACGAAGGCGATCAATCCGCAAACGGACGCAACCAATCCACAGCCATCTGGACCGATGAATGTCGACAGGCCTGCGCCACCGACGGCGGCCGACACTGCGAATGAAATTCCAAACAATGTTTCGCGTTTTGACGAACTCAATCCCAGGGCACACAGCAGTGGAACTCCCAATGCCGCGAGAGCGACCAACGTCAAACAAATACATTGGCGGACCGTGGAGGTGGAGAGATCCATGCCCGAGGCCTCGATCAGACTCCATGCGATTGCGAGGAGGCCCGGCAACAAGACCAGCCATGCCGAGAGCGAAAACAATCGGATGGCCTGGGACAATAATCCGAGTCGCCATCGGGTGGGCAGCACCGCATTCGCGACAACAGCCAGGAGCAACGTCACCGATAATGCCGTCTGAGCGGGCAACGACGTACCGGCACTGAGCCAAAACCGGCAAACGGCACTGACCAGCGCGAGTCCACTCACGCCACCGATGATTCCATTCCACCAACGCGAATTCTGCATGGGCATCCTTGCCTCGTTATGCGGCCTAAAGGCTAGACTGACTGGGGCTTGTACCGCATCTTCAAATCAGGCGACAAGTCGATTCTTGGCGAACGGATCGACGCCCGTTACCCTGCCGAACCGCGCGGCGGCCGGTCGTGGCCGATCTCGCGAAGTTCTTCAAGAATCTCGCAACTCAGCAGAGCAACTCATGGCCAAGAGCAGCTATTTTCCGAATGTCCCCGCCAAGATTCCCTTCGACCCGAAAGCCAAAAAGGGAGCGTTGGCCTTCAAGCACTACGACGAGAACAAGTCCGTCGAAGGCCGCTCGATGAAGGACTGGCTGAGGTTCGCTGTCTGCTACTGGCACACGTTCCGAGGAACCGGCTCCGACCCGTTCGGCCCCGGCACGATGCAGCGTCCCTGGGACGACGGCAGCGACTCGCTGAAGAATGCGCTCAACCGAGTCGATGTGGCATTCGATTTCATCTCGCGACTCGGCGCGCCGTATTACTGCTTCCACGATCGCGATGTGGCTCCCGAAGGATCGGATCTCCGCAAGTCGAATAAGAACCTCGACGCTGTCGCCGAGAAGCTCAAAGAGGCTCAGTCCAAGACCGGCATCAAGCTGCTGTGGGGAACCGCCAACCTGTTCTCGAATCCGCGCTTCATGCACGGGGCGTCCACAAGCTGCAACGCGGACGTCTTCGCGTACTCAGCCGCTCAGGTGAAGAAGGCGCTCGAAGTCACCAACGAACTCGGTGGCGAGAACTACGTCTTCTGGGGTGGTCGCGAAGGCTATATGAACCTCTTCAACACCGACATGAAACGCGAACTCGATCACCTCGCGAAGTTCATGCACATGGCACACGATCACGCCAAGAGCATCGGCTTCAAAGGGCAATTCCTGTTTGAACCGAAACCTAAAGAACCGACGAAGCATCAATACGACTACGATGCTGCCGCATGCCTGAACTTCATCCGCGCGAACGGACTCGAAGGGATCGTGAAGCTCAACATCGAGACGAATCACGCGACGCTCGCCGGCCACACGATGATGCATGAACTGGAATACGCCTCGATTCAAGGATCGCTGGGCAGTATCGATGCGAACACCGGCGACCTGCTGCTCGGCTGGGATACCGACCAGTTCCCGACCGACATCTATCTCACGACGCAGTGCATGTTGGTCATTATGAAGCAAGGCGGATTGCAACCGGGAGGCGTCAACTTCGACGCGAAAGTCCGCCGCGAATCGTTCGAGCCGCTCGACCTGTTCTACGCCCACATCGGCGGGATGGATGCGTTCGCTCGCGGCCTGAAGATCGCTGCCGCGATCCGCAAAGAGGGCATCCTTTCCGACCTTATTAAGCAGCGCTACAGCAGCTACGACAGCGGCATCGGACAGCAAATCGAACAAGGCAAAGTCGGCTTCACCGAGCTGGAAAAGTACATGCTCGGCAAAGGCAACCCCGCCCCGAACGCCTCCGGCCGACAAGAAATGATCGAGAACATCATCAACGAATACCTGTAGCGGACGCAGAGCGCGAAACGCGGAATGAAAACGTTTCACTTCGCGCTCCCCACCATTGAATACCACTAAAAACTGATGGGCCGGCGCTGCGCTGGTCCCACCCTGCGAAATCCATCATGCCCGAAAACATTCTCAAGCTCGGAATTCCCGCCGGCAGCCTGCAAGAGGCGACCGCCGCGCTGTTTCAGCGTGCGGGGTACAACATTAAGTTCCAGTCGCGGAGCTACTACCCGACGATCGACGATCCCGAAATCGAGTGCATGTTGATCCGCGCTCAGGAAATGGCGCGGTACGTCGAAGAGGGGGTACTCGACGCGGGCATCACCGGGTTCGACTGGATTCAAGAGACGAATGCCGACGTCACTGAAATCTGCGAGTTGATGTTTTCCAAAGTCAGCCGCAACCCGGTGCGCTGGGTGCTGTGCGTACCGAACGACTCGCCGGTGAAGACGGTCAAAGACCTGCAAGGGAAACGGATCGCGACGGAAGTGGTCAGCCTGACGACCCGCTACCTCGCCAGGCACGGAGTCACCGCGAAGGTCGAATTCAGTTGGGGCGCGACCGAAGTCAAGCCGCCGAAACTGGCCGACGCGATCGTCGAAGTCACCGAGACCGGCAGTTCGCTGCGAGCCAATAACCTCCGAATCGTCGAAGAACTGTTGCAGAGCACGACGCGGTTCATTGCGAACAAAACCGCTGCCGCCGATCCTTGGAAACGAACCAAGATCGACAACATCGCGCTGATGGTTCAAGGCTGCCTGAACGCCGAGGGGAAAGTCGGCTTGATGATGAACGTCCGACGGACGGACCTTCAAAAGGTGCTCGATCAACTCCCCGCGCTGCAAATGCCGACGGTCTCGTCGTTGTCCGATCCCGATTGGGTAGACGTCAACACGATCGTCGATGAGTCGCTGGTCCGCACGATCATTCCGGCTTTGAAGACGGCCGGCGCACGAGGCATCGTCGAATACGGCATCAACAAAATCATCGACTGACTCTTGGAATGCGGTGTGTCAGCGCCGCTTGGGATTCTTTGGCCCCACCGATCCAAAGCGGTGCTGACACACCGCACTGCCGAGACATGAGCATCACCGTCCTGAAACTTGGCGGCAGTCTGCTCGATCTCAGCGATCTGCCGGATCGCTTGCGAGCGGTAATCGCGAGGCTCGAAAACGACCGGCCATTGCTGATATGCGGGGGGGGTAAGGTGGTGGACGTCGTGCGTCGCTGGCACGAGACGCACGCGCTCGACGACGAGCAATCACACTGGCTGGCGATGGATTCGATCCGGCTGAATCAACGGCTGTTGCTAACACTGATGCCGGAACTGGAACTGGCCTCGAACCGCGCCGCCGCTGAATCGGCATGGTTGCGTGGCCGAGTTCCGCTGCTCGATTTGATGGCTTTTGTCAGCATTGAGGAATCGTACTGCGAGCAAGTCGCGGCACTGCCTCACACCTGGAACGTGACCAGCGATTCGCTTGCCGCTTGGGTCGCCATCCGCTGGCCTGCAAGTCGGTTCGTGTTGCTGAAGTCGGTTGAATTGCCAAACAAAGATGCCCGCTGGACGTTGCAGACTGCCGCCGATGCGGGTTTCGTGGACCGCTATTTCCCCAAGCTAACACCGAGTTTGCCGCCGACGTTTTGGTGTGACCTGCGCTGCAACACGGACGCGGGGATACAACCACTCGCGGACTGACGAGGGCATCCATCTTACAAAGTGCGGTGTTCAGTCCTTTTTCGGAGCGGACAGTTGCGGGCGATCGGGGCAGGGGAGTTGGAACGGGAGTTTGGCTCCGCGCCAGAAGCCTTTGGCGTTGTGCCTGAGTTCGGCATAGATCTTCGCGAGTTCGACGCTGTGTTGCATGAGACGACGTCAAGTTAATTGGTGTTGCCTTGAGTAGCACCTAATTAACAAGGTGAGACAAGCGCCATTGTCGCGGAGCGGTATCTGATAAGAACTCTTGCGATCAGTCTTCAATCGCCAGCTTGATTTCATCCGAGTTGGCTTTGAGTTCCGGGGCGTACATGGCAGACGCTTTCGTTGGCAGAGCGCTGAATTTGCCGGGGATCTCGGCTCGCAGGCGGTACGAGAGGCTGTGTTGGCCGCGGGCTAAGGTTCGGACGAAGAATGCGACTCGCTCGTCGCGGAATTCGACGTAGGCCCCCATTTCGTTGCCGTTGTAGCCGCTGCGGACTTCAACTGGCTCGAAGCCGCTGGCTTTCGGGTCTTCGAATAGCAGGTACTCGTAGTCGTTCTTGCTGTCGATCTCCAATTCAACTTCGACCAAGTCGCCGCTCTTGAGTTTGTTGAGGTTCGCCAGTTCGGCTCGCTCGTATTTCTCGACCTTCTGGCTGACCACCTGGCCGCGCGAGCCGGCCACGTTCACCTTCTTTTCGACCGGCGTGAGCTTGTAGTACTTGCGGTTCACCTTCACTTCGAGACCCGCCTTCGCGATGTGGTCTTCGAGCGTGAAGTTGGTCAAGTAGGCGTTGAAGTAGAGGGGATTTTCGATTTTGGATTGGGCGAGTCCCTTCTTCCGCAATTCGATGACATGCTCTCCCGCTGTCAGTCCCTCTCCTTCGATCACGAACTTGTTGTTGAAGCCGAACAGCGTCTGCGGGGTGATCTCGACGGTTTGTTTCAGTTCGCCGTCGATAAGGACTTCGACTTGCAGGTTCGGTTTGTCTTCGCCGCTGGCTTTGAGGTATTCGGCCATCGCTTCGATGCAGATGGCGCTGTCGCGGGTGCTGTTCCAGTAGGTCGCGTGCTTGCGGTTATTGAGCAGGTATTTCACGAGGCGCGATGCTCGTTCGTCTTTCGCGTCAACGCGACTGAGCAGCTTGAGGTAGTAGGCGTTGGCTTCGATGTCACTGCCGTACCAGTACCACCAATAGTTGTTCTCCGGCAGCTTGAGGTACGCGGTTTGGTTCTCGTCGTCTTGCACGAGGAACTGCTCGATGTTCTTGAGGATCATCGTCAGCTTGTCGGCTTGCTTCTGCTTGTGCAGAGCGAGACCGAACAACGCCTTGGCATAGACCGGCAGTTGGACTCGGTCGCGGTAGAGGAACTCCAGCATGTCGGCGTTCGCGTGGTCGGCATCGACCAGGACCATATAGACGAAGGCGTCGAGCGCGTCGGCGCGATCCTTCCACGGATTTACCGGATCCGCCTTCTTCTCGCCGGTGAGCATGTCCTTGCCGGAGTTCTTGAGCCAGCGGACTTGTTCGGCTTGATAGCGTTTGAGCCATTCGATGCCCCGTTCCATGACCCCGGGGACGATCGCGACGTCGTTCTCGCGAGCGATCTGCAAGCCGTGAACGACGACCGCGGTTGTGTGCGGCCACGAGTGTTCGCCCCAGCCGGAGAACCAGCCCCAACCGCCGTCGCTGCATTGCATCTCGGTCAGCCGTTCGAGGCCGCTCTTCACCATCGCGGCGACTTCGGCTTCGTCGAAGACCGGGTTGCGATCGAAACGCTTCCAACCCTTCGCCCGTTCGACATCGTCGCCAATTTCCTGGGCGTTCAAGTTCGTCCGCTTGTCTTTGATCGCCTTCAGGTCGAGCCCCATGTTCCGCAGGATGCGTTGCGTCACGACGGTCGGCAGGAAGCGGTTGAGCGTTTGCTCGGTGCAGCCATACGGGTAATCGACGAGATACGGCAGCGCATCAACCATCGCTCCGGACAGCGTCGGCGAGTACCGCACTTCGAGTCGCGTCTGATTCGCTCGGCGTTCTTTCGGGACATTGATTGTGACATTACCGGAGTTCTTGTCGGGACGGATGACTCCCGACCAGCTCTCAGTCTTGAGCATCCCGTGGATGAAGACCGGGAATTTCATTTCCATCGCGTCGGATTCTTCGTCGGTCAGAGCGGACATGCGGACGACCGCTTCGCCTTCATCGATGACGGCGACTCGCCAATCGACACGCTGCTCACCACCAGCTTTGACTCGGATTCGTTTCGCGAGACGCAACAGGTTGGGATCTCGCTTTTCGCCGGTGTTTCCGGCCGATTTCGCACCCAATGGTTCAGATGCGTTGATCGGCAGCATCAATCGTCGATCGATCTCCAGCACGGCTTCGACGTCCTTGTCGATTTTCAGATAGTTGTGAACGTTCGCCGACAGCACGACTTCGTCTTTCTGGACGAAGAACCGCGGCGCTTGCAGGCGCACGAGCAGATTCTTTTTCGTGGTGATCTCGGCTTCCCCTTGTCCGACTCGCGTGCCGAGACCCATCGCCCAGCATTTCACTTTCCAGCCGGTGAGTTGTTCGGGCATCGTCAGCGCGACTTCGGCGACGCCCTCTTTGTTCGTCGTGACCGAGGCAGCCCAGAACGCGGTATCGGCGAAGTTGCTGCGAACGGTCGGTTGCACGGAGTTCGGCAACGGGCCTTCCGCCTCGAACCCATCGCCCGGTTTGCGGTCAGCTTTGTCGGCTGGCGCATCCGACATTGCCGCAGACTCTGCAGCCTCCATCGGTGCTCCGCGGCCAAATCCACCAGGAGCCGCGCTCTTTGCAACCCCCCTTCGCAACATCACGCCATTGCGGTTGCGGCCGAACGCTCCGCCTTCCAGTTGGTTTGCGAACATTTCTTCGACCACCGCGCCGCCGAAGACGCCGAGATCCGCCATGCCGAGTTCATTGTTCTTCAACAGTTGATATGTGTGATGTGCGAGGCTCGATTCCGTTTGCGGGTGATGATGCCGTCGCCATTTCCAGAAGAACTCTTTGATCTCCGGCACGTTCGAGCCGCCGGAGATGTACTCGACCGACTTGTCGTAGATGCTCAGCACGGTCGAACCGACAAACGGTTGGCCGGCCGCATCGGTCAGCTTCACTTGTACCTTCGCGGGAGCACCCGGCTTGTATTCGTCTTGGCTCGGCTGCACCGCGACGTTGAGCACTCGCTTCTCCGGCGGGACAACAATCTCGCGAACCTCTTGATGCACGCGAGCGTCAGCAACAGTGACCGCCTCGACGAAGAAGTTCGGCATGTCGCGCTGCACGACGGCGATCTCTTCGACGTGGCTCTTGCCGTCGAGCCGAATCAGTTTCGGCGGCAGGTACACGCCGTTGGTCGGCCGCAGGAAAAGCAACACCGCTCCCCCCGCTTTGTTCGTGTTGACCATCAGCCGGACTTTCTCGCCCGCGTTGTATTCGCGCTTTTCGGTGACGAGTTCGAGATCGTTGAACCGGAACTCTTTGCCGTCGAATCCATCGCCACGTACGACGAAGAGGTAGCCACCTTCGATGACGCGGGCCTTGCGATCTTCGTCTTTGCCTTCAGCGATCGGGCGATTGCCCCAGACTTTGTAGCTCAGCCGATACTGCCCGGCCTTCGCCGCCTTCATCTGCTGGCGAGCGTAGCCCTCTTCGTTCGTGTCGAGTTTCCAGGTTTGCACAGCCTTTTCGATCGGCTCACCCTTCTCGTTGTAGGTGATGGCGTACAGAGTCAGTTCACCATTGCCTTGGACCGGTTTTTGATCAACTGTCTGAGCACGGAATTCGGCGAGGATGTCGTCGCCGGCTCGGTAGTGGCCGCGATTGACCCACGCGAAGACCCGGAACGGTTCGCGAGCGACCAGCACGTTGCCCGTGCCGATGATCGTGCGGCGTGACTGATCAACGACCTCGGCCGTGATCGAGTACGAGTGATCGGTGTCCCCATGCACGGCCTTCGCGAGCGACGTGTCGATCTCGACAGCGACCGTGCCGTCCTCGCCGATCTCAGTTTCGCGCTCGACGACCACTTCTGGTTGCTCACCACCCCGACCCCACCAGATCGGATACGGCCGAGCACATCCCCAGCGACGCCAGCCGGGATACCAGTCGTAATCGCCGCAGAACCACCAGTAGCCTCGGCCGTAGAACCAATCCCACGACGCGGCGGGATACCAAGTGCTGTTGTGGCTGGTGCGGAGGACTTTGTATTTGACCTTCGCCTGCGTGACGGCTCCGCCGAAGTAGTAGTTGGCTTTGATCGTTGCCGTGATCTTGTCGCCGAGCGCGACCGGCTCGCGCGGCGAATCGACTTTCACCTCGAACTCCGGCTTCTTGTACTCCTCGACGCGGAATGAGCCGCCGCCGTAACCGTTTGATTGGAGATGCCATACGCCGAGCGGCGCGTCTTTTGGCAATTCGTACTCACCGGCCAGACCACCGAACGCATCGGCGTCCATCGACCGAGAGAACGCAACCTCCCCTTTGGGATTTCGCAACTCGACCGTGAAGCCCTTCGCGTTGGCGAACGTATTCGTGTCGGGCTGATCGTACTTGGCGTCGCCAATCCACAGCTTGAACTGCACTTTTTGAGACGGCCGATAGACCGGACGATCGGTGATCGTGAAGGCCTTGCGAGCGTGGTAATCCGGGTCGTGCCGGTTCTGAAACCAAACGTGTGAGAAGCCGTGATACGCCAGCCGGCCTTTATCCGTGCGAGCGATCGCGACCCACTGAAACTCCTGTGGCTGCTGGTTCGCACCGAGCATCAATTGGCCATCGGGATTCGTGAACTCGGCGAAGTTGCGGGTGATGATTTTCCACTGCGGTTTGCCCGGAACGACTTGCTCCTGCTTCCAACCGAACAGCTCGACGTTGGCCTTCGCGATCGGCTGTCCCGACACGGCATCGGCGACGAAGTAGAACGACTTCGCTTCGAGGTGCTTCTTGACGATGACTGTGTCGGCGACCCACAGAATGATGCGGCTGACGTTGCCGTCGGCCATTTTTGATTCGACCAGATATGCTCCCGGCTTTTGCAATGGCGTCGTGACGGTGACGCGGTCATCGACGTGATTCGGTCGCGGAGTTAGCTTCAGCGTCCACTCGGCTGCTTTCGCTCCGACGTACTGCTGTTGATTTTCGTGGACGATCCGATGCCCGATGTCGTGCAGATTCATCTGCTGTCCGTCGAGCTGCGCCGGACTGCTCTTGAGATATTTTTGGACGTCGTCGAGCAGCTTCGCGACGTTCAGCTCATGAGCCGTCAACGTGACCGAGTTGCCATTGCGAAATCGAAAATCAACGGTCGCTCCCTTGCCGGACGGCTGCGTTGGCGACGGCTCGAAGCGGCCCCAGTTTTTGACGATCTGATCGACAGCGACCTGTCGATGCGGACCGTGCCCGGTTTCGTTTCCCGGCCCGTATTCGGCGATGGCCGCTTTCCAGGAATCGACCGCTTTGGGGTATTGCCGCCGGTTCTCGTAGAAGTGAGCGATCAACTCGCGAGCTTGCTGGCCTTCTGGGCTCTTGCCGCCGGCGATAATCGTCTGCCAGATGCGGAACGGATTGAATTCATCCGGCAGCTTGAAGCGTTTCACGCCAGTCGCAAGGTTCGCGATGGTCTCGTCCTCGCCCAGCGTGTGGACCGCGAACGATCCAGTCTTCGCGTCCCCTTTCGCGCTGTCGTCTGAAAACTTCGACCACCAGCCGAAGTGAGCCATCGTCTCGACCCCAAACTGGCTTTGCAGAAACACCGCGTGAGTCAGCAACACTTCGTGCTTGCGAGTCGCATTTAGCTCGACCGTCTGAGTCAGCATCCAGCGCCAGCGTTCGCCGTCAGACTTCGCGTCGGCATAGCTCTTCGGCACCGAGTAAAAAATCGGACTCCCCTCGGCATCGACCGGAGCCCCATGCGCCGACTGCGGTCCACCCCATCCGCGTCGCCAGCCCCAGTGCCAATACCCGTCGTCGTAATCGGGCAGCGTCGCGAGGTCCGTCAACACTTGCAGCTTCCATGGTTCAGAATGTCCCATGCCGTTGAGCAGCGTCTGGGCAAACTCAAAATAAAACTGCGCGGCATCAATCTTGTTGTCATCCTTCAGAGCCAGCGGCATCGCCTGGGTGAGCAACTGTAACGCTCGCACGCGATCTCGCTCGGCCGCATGAACGTGTTTGCCGTCGCCGCCCCGATGTGGCCCGCGCTGAAACTTGCCGGCGATGATCACGCCGTTGTGATCGACTTGTAGGTACGAATTCGCCACCGCTTGCAGCAGCCGCCAATTGTCTTTGTGGACTTCGATCACCTGTTCGCGAAATTCGTCGATCTCGTTGACGCGGCCGAGTTGTTGTAGGCATTGAATTGCCTGATTGAGCGTCTCCGGCATCTGCTGTGCGGGGGACTTCGGTTCGAGGCCGAGCTTGCGGAACTCCTCGAAGGCTTCCTTGAAGTTGCCCGCGGCCATTTTTTTCTGAGCGTCACTGAAGCTCGGCGGCTTGGCTTCCTGGCCCACGGCCCAGAGACCAGCAATCGTCAACACCAGACAGCTACCCAACATCCAGACAGACCGTTGCATAATGAATTCTCCGCCCTGCTCCGCGAAATGTAGGGTCGTTTGACAGATCAATCCGCGAGAAAGTTCCGACTCAATCGGCCTTTGCTTTCAGCCCGGAGAGTTCCTGGAATTCCGGCTGGTCGTGCAGCGAGGCGAGGTCCGGGTCTTTCTTCATCCAGTCCTGATCGTTGAAGCCGAGTTTCTTCGATTCGCGCAAGTCATCCAGAGCCTTGCGGCGAAAGGATTCGAGCTTTTTGTCCCGTTCAGGGAGCTTGTCGTCTTTTACAAGCTTCTCGACGGCTCGACCGTAGACGCAGGCGACGTTGTAGAGGAACAATCCGTCGTTTGGAAATTTGGACCGTACGTCTTCGACCAGTTTGATCCCTTCGTCGAATTTTCCTTCGACCGCCAAACAGATTCCCACGCCTGTGATTGCTTGATGGTTGAGGTCGTCGAGAGCGAGCGCTTTTTCGAAATCCTTTTTGGCTTCGGGATATTTGTCGAGTCGGATTTGCACGTTGGCTCGGCCAGAGTACGCCTCTGGGAGATCCGGATCGGTCTTAACCGCCTGATCGAAGAGTTCCATTGCTCCCTTGTGTTCATTTTGCTGCTCCAGCGCGCGAGCTTGATAAACGTACTGCATCGCCGGCGAGCGCTGGTAAATGTTCTGCAACGCCTGTCGAGCCTGCATCTGGCGAGTTTGATCTGGCGACGAACGAGCCTTGCGAATTGCGACTCGAGCCTCGGCCGTGGCGACTTGGCCGAGTGCGTTGGCCGTATAGATAATCGTGTTGGGCTGCGTCGTTTTCTCGAACGCCTGGATGAGCAATTTGACGGCGGCGGGTGAGCCGTCGTTCTGCAGCCACAGACAGACGGTGCTGACGACGTTGGCATCCTGCGAATCCAAAGCCGGTTCGGCCAGTTTCAAAAATGCCGGCGACTTGAGCTGACCGAGAATGCCCAGCACCGCCGTTTGCTCGTTCGGCCGCAGCGTGGCGTACTGTTCGACCAAGGTGTTGGCCACGGTCTGATCGCCAATCTGCGCGAGCGTGTTGATGAGGCCAGTGCGGTCACCGGCGTTGTTCTTCAGGTGCTTCAAGAGCAATGGGATCGAGGTTTGGTCCTTCGTCTTGGTCAGGAACGCCAGCATTGCTGGAGTCGGCGGCGTGGACTCCATGAACTTGAGCGTGAATTGCAATGCGATTTCCTCAGTGGCTGCGTCGGGCTGGTTGGCGAGTTCGTTGTACGCCGTGTCCCGGATGGCAATGTCTCGCGACTGCAGCGCGTCTTTGAGCACCTCGATCAACTTCGGGTGCCCCACTCGAACGAGGGCTTGCAGGCCGTCGATCCCCAAGCCTCCCTGCGGATCTCGTACGTATTTGTAAATTGTCTCTGACCAGATCGGCCGCGGGTTCTGAGCGAGGACTTTGACGATCGTCTTGCGTGACTCGGCCCCTTCCCGTTCGAGCAGTCTCAGCAGCGCGTCGTGCGCAGCGGCGTATCGCGAGCCGGCCAGGCTTTCGACCGCCATCGACGCCAACGGTTCGGTGTTTTTGCGGGCGTAGCCGAGCACTTTTTCGATCGCTTCCGGTTCGCCGAAATGACGGAGCGCAAGCAAAGCCGCCTTCTGCAACGCCGGGTCTTCGTCGTCGGCCAGCTGCAGAAGCAACGGCAGGTTTTCGTTCGCGAGTCGCCCGCCTCCGGCCGCCACAGCCGCCGCTCGGGTCAGGGGATCGGCCGAACGAATGTCGTCGAGCAGTTCGTTGCGCGGCAACACTTCGTACGCGGTGCGCAGCGCGGCGACGACGGCATCGGACGTTGTCTTGTGAACGATCGACGCATTGGCCATCGCGACGGGATTCATCGCCAACCCGTAGTTGTTCACCCCGTAGTTTCCTTGAGCCTGATTCGCTCCCGGCAATTCGGCCAGGCGAAACTCGGTGAACGACTGCGGCAACGACGGAATTTGCGAGTTCTGCAAGTCAGTACGCCCGAGGCTCTGGGCCATCCCGATGAACTGATAACTCAGATTCATGTCGATCGCCGGAGCACCTTCAGCCCAACGAATGACGACGCGAGAAACTTTCTGCGTCGCGAGCCGCTCCAGCTCTTCGACGAGCGCTCCATAGCTGATGAAGTTCAATTCACCGCCGATTGTCAGCAGTGCGAGGCAACTGCGCGGGCCCAGCCGCTTCGAGGAAACGTCCAACTTCGACATCGCCCAGGCGTTGACGTCGATCTCAATCGGCTTTTCGCCAGATGCGATGCTCAGTTTCAGTTTCGGAAGTCCAGGTCCGCGAGGCAGGCCGCTGAAGATGATCCACGTTGTGGCGGTCTGACCGGGCGCGATCTTCATCGATGCTGTCGGCTTGATTTGATTCAGTGGATACCCCTGCTGGCCGATGTTGATCGCATAATTCAGAATTTGTGCATCGAGCACTCCGTTTTTTAGCGAGTTGCCATCGGCATCGAGCGTGATCTGCGGAGCCTCGATGGTCTTTGCTTCAGCCGTCAAATTGATGAGCGTCAGCTTGGCGACGAAGAGCCGATGCTCAACTGCTTGGCCATTGCGGACGCCAAAATTGAAACTCTGAACCACGGGGGTTTCGAGCATCGGCACGAGCTTGCGATCCTCCGGATTTTCCGGGAGCGTCTTCGGTGCGTTCTTCAGCACGCTCTTTAAATCGCGATCGAGTTGATCGACCTTCTCCTGCAATCGCCGCAACAGTTCGGCGTTCGGCGTGTCGGCAGGTTTGTCTTGAGCGACCGCCGGAAGTGACAGCGCGACGAGGATGGCCAGCAGGCGACAAAAGAATCGTGATCGGGGCATGATCAAACTCCCAACTTTGGAGTCCGGGGATTCATCCCCGGTCTCCCTCGCGGCGAAGCCGCTTTTATTCGATGTGACTTTTATCCACTTTCGCAAACCAGCAGTTCCACGGCTAAGGAAAGCGGCGATGAATCCCCGCTTTCCAAATTCAGCACAACAGCGTGCCGGCTGTAATCTCAAACCACAAGTGAGATTGGGTACCAGGGGGCAAAACTCGCAGGCCGGCATCCACACCGCGAGCGTGCAGGTTGATCGCGTCGGTCACGCAGGTGTACGGTTCCAGGCAGACACAGGGTCGGGCGGGTGGCGTGAAGACGACGTACTCGCGGAACTCGGAACCACAGCGCTGTCGAATTTGCAGGCCCGCCGCTTCGTCGTAAATCGAACAGGACACCACGTTGTTTGAGTCATCCAGATCAGTCAGTACGTCGTCGAGCTTCAACACGTCGAGGTACTCCCCCTCGCGCAAGTCCTTTTCACGTGGGACTTCGTGGCGTTCGCCAGTCGGCAGGCAGTCCCGCAACGCCCATTCTTGATTCGCGGGGACTTCGATCAAACAGCTGGTCAGTTGGCTGCTTGCGTCCAACGGGACGCGAAAGTACGGATGTGTGCCGAACCCCCAAGGCAACGGGACCGAGTCCGGATTCTCGATGTGGATATCGCAGCGCAGCGAACTGCCTCGCAATTCGTAGCAAACTTCGATCCGAAAATCGGCTGGCCAGAGAGGTCGCCGTTCTGGGGCATCGATCGACAACTGAAACTGTCCGACAGCGAATCGATCCCCTTGTTCAGTGACTCGCCAAGGCCGATCGAGGCAGAATCCGTGAATCGCGTGACCGTTCTTGTCATGCAACCCGATGTTAGCTGGGATGATGTATTCACGACTGTCCCACACGAAACGGCTGTCGCGGATCCGATTTGGAAACGGAAACAGAATCGGAATGCCATGCCCGCTCGGCCGCAGCGAACCGTCCGCGAAAGCCGGGTCAGCTTCCAGCACTCGGATCGTCCAGTCGCGTGCGCGTGCGTTGAACTCGAAACAGTTGAAGCCCAACTCTGGGGCAATTCGCGCGGTTGAGCCTGTTGCCCGGTCCGTTAGTGTGATGAGTGGCATGTTGGCTCCTGAAACGAATCGCGGTCATGGAAAGTCGGATGGGCACTCCAGCCCGCCCGGTTTTCTGGTTTTTATTCAAAGACAGGACCGGCAGGAGTGCCCATCCGCCGACTCGAATTCGCGCACTGGCTGCGATGAGGTATCGTTGAAACCGTATCGCCGGCTCGCCAAGCCGTGAAGCGGTTGGAATTATTTCTTCGCGAGGTGCTCATGCCTCATCGTTGTTTCGCCGGCATCGTGTGGGTTATGCCAGCGATTTTTGTCGTAACTTTGCTCGCCGAAGAGGAATCCCCCAAGACTGACGAAGATCAAACTCCCGTTGCCGCCGCGCCGAACCTGCCGACGAAGACGCTGGGTGGACGCGAGTTTTGGGGGGATGTTGCTCATTTTTATGGCTGGCGAATTCAGCGAAATGTTCTCACGAAGCACTACCGGCTGATCGACGGCGACGACGTACGGCATGCTTGGGGCACGCGCGAGCAATGCCAGGCGAAACTTGACGAAATTAAACGGGAGCGAAAACTCCCGAGAATGTCGGGCGAGGGAGTTCTGCTCGTCCACGGGATCATTCGCTCTTCGAAGTCGATGGCCGCGTATCGACCGCCGCTGGAAAGAGCCGGCTTCCAAGTTTTTCCGTTTGACTATCCGAGTACGCGCGTCGATCTCGACACCGCGGCCGAGTACCTGCATGAAGTGATCGAATCGCTTGACGGCATCGAACGGTTGCACATCGTCGCTCACAGCATGGGAGGTGTCGTCGCGCGAACGTACCGAGCCAGGCATCACGACGAGCGGCTGACTCGGCTGGTCCTCGTCGGCTCGCCGCAGAAAGGAGCCGAACTGGCGGACCTGATGCGCGGCAACGCCAATTTGGTTTTTAAAACGATTTTCGGCCCGGCGGGACAACAACTCGTCACGGATTCAGGCGGATTCCTCAAGAAGTTGCCGACACCAGACATCGATTTCGCCGTGATTGCCGGCGGGCATCCCCCGAGCGGATTCAATCCGCTGATTCCTGGCGATGACGACGGGATCGTCAGTCTCGAAAGCACACGCTTACCCGGCGCGGCAGATTTTCTGTTCGTCGAGGAGTTGCATCTGGCTCTGAACCGCAATGAAACAGTACACAAGGCAACGGTTCGATTCCTGCAAACGGGCAAGTTCCGCGAGGCAGGCGACCCGCAGCCAATTCCTCGCGAGTGATCTGGACGTCCGCAATTCCTCGTTGAACCGCAGGCACGCGCGTCTTTAGAGATCAGTCGATTTCCCAACCCACGTGCCTGCGGCGTGCGGCTGAACGAGCAAGTCTCAAGTCGCTCTTTTGCGAGTCAGGCACATGGCCTAGACTCCCGGCTCTCACTGTTTTCCCAGCCAAAGGATTGGCGATGTACAAGCTGTTGTTGTGCGTGCGGTATCTGCGGACGCGATTCATTGCACTAGCCAGCATCATCAGCGTGATGCTCGGCGTGGCCACGATGATCGTGGTCAACAGCGTGATGTCGGGCTTCGGCACGGAGATGCGGAGCCGGATTCACGGCATCCTCTCCGATGTCGTCGTCGAGACTAACAGCCTTGACGGCGTGCATGACACGAATCGCTGGATGACGATCATCCGCGAAGTGGGCGGCGACGACATCGAATCGTTGGCGGCGATGGTCGAGATCTACGGCATGATGACCTACGACTACCGTGGGCAGCCGGTCATGAAAACCGTGCAGCTGATCGGTATCGAGCCACGCACGAAGTCTGACGTCAGCCCGATCGCGGGTCTGTTCGAAACCAGCCTCGACAGTTATCAGCAGATCAAAGAGCAGGGCCAAGTCGTTCGTGAACCGCTCCGTTCGGCGGATGAGCCAGTCGGCTGGGAATTGACCGCCGACGCGGCCGAGGATCGCCGGCATCGTATCGAACTCGAGCAGAGATTCCTGGAACAGCGGGAGTGGGAACGGAAACGTTCGCAGCCCGAAGCGGAAGCCCTGGACCATGATCCCAGCACGCTGTTTGAGCCCATCAACGCGAAGACTTCGAAGGACGCCGAAACGGCATCGCCTCCAGACTTCTCAGAGGGCGAGGAACCGGCCATTGCCGTTGATCCCGCTGCTCCTCAACGAGCGCGGCTGTACGTCGGCGCGGGGCTGGTCGAATATGTTTACACCGACGAGGAAACCGGCAAAGCCAAAGTGATGCGCATCATCCGCCCCGGAGAGGATGTCATGATCAGCACGATTTCGGCGGGACGCCCCGAACCCGTCCGCTTTCATGCGACCGTCGTGGACATCTTCAAAAGCGGCATGAGCGAGTACGACGGCAACCTCGTCTTTTGCAATCTCGAGGAGCTGCAAAAAGTTCGCGGCATGATTGATCCGCAGACGAAAGACGGCGCGGTCACCTCAATTCAGATCAAACTGAAGAACTACGACCGAGCCGCAGAGATCGTCAAACGGCTGAGCACGGCACTGCCTCCCGGATTGTTTTCGGTTCGCACTTGGGAACAAAAACAAGGCCCGCTGCTGGCAGCCATCGAGATCGAGAAAGCGATCCTCAACGTGCTGCTGTTCTTGATCATCACCGTCGCCGGATTCGGCATCCTGGCGATTTTCTACATGATCGTTGTCGAGAAGACGCGCGACATTGGCATCCTCAAAGCCTTGGGGGCCACGTCCCGCGGCGTGATGACGATCTTCCTGTCGTACGGTTTGGCGCTGGGCATCGTCGGCAGTGGAGTCGGCGTTGCGATCGGCCTGTTGTTTGTGACCTACATCGACAACATCGAAAAAGGACTGTCTAAGCTGACCGGCCGCAAGATCTTCGACGAGACGATCTACTACTTCCCCAAAATTCCGACGGATGTCAGTGCGACGATGGTGATCTGGGTGGCCTTGTCCGCAGTGATGATCGCCGTTCTGGCCAGTGTTCTCCCCGCTCGCCGAGCCGCCCGGCTGCATCCGGTCGAGGCGCTGAGGTACGAATAGACTGAGAGTGCGGTGTGTCAGCACCGCTTTGGACCAAACTTCCGATCAAATTCAAAGCGGTGCTGACACATCGCAGTCCAAGGTCTTCAGTCATGACCGAACTTCTGGCCCTCGAAACCACCCGACGGCTCATGCAGCCCACGCCGATCGCACCGATCCATCTCGCGAGTATCGCGCTCGAAAAATCGTATCGCAAAGGGGATCTTCAAATCCCGGTGCTGCACGGCGTCGAGATTAACATCCGTCGTGGCGAGTTCCTCTCGATTGTCGGCCAGTCCGGTTCCGGCAAGAGTACGCTGCTGCATGTGATGGGCTTGCTCGATTCGCCCAGCGTCGGCGAAGTGCTGCTCGACGGCGACCGCATCGACGACTTGCCTCAGAAGACTCGCGATGAGCTGCGGAACCGCGTCTTCGGATTTGTCTTTCAGTTCTACCACCTGCTGCCGGAACTGACGGTCTTGGAGAATGTCCTTGCCCCGTTGATGATCCGGCACTCGATGGTCAGCTACTGGAAACGTCGTCGCGAGTTCCGAGCCGCTGCCGAAGAGATCCTCGAAAAGGTCGGACTCACGCATCGGCTCAAGCACAAACCGAACGAACTCTCCGGTGGTGAGATGCAGCGGGCCGCAATTGCTCGCGCGCTTGTCGCGAAGCCGGAAATCCTGCTCGCCGACGAGCCGACTGGAAACCTCGACGCCGGCACCGGCCAGGAGATCATGGGCCTGCTGCGAAACCTCAACGAGCAGGAAGGTCTGACGATCGTGATGGTCACGCACGACGAGAGCCTCGCCCGCTCCGCACATCGTCTTGTTCGCCTGACCGAAGGTCGTCTGGAACTCCTCCACGACGCGGCATAGATTCCGCCGCATGTCGCACTTCAATCACACCGTCGCAATTCAACGAGTCACAGACCTCATCGCCATTCCGGGCAAGAGCACTCAGGAAGGCCGAGTCGTCCAATTCCTGCGCGATGCTCTCAAACGCGCGGGGGTCCCCGACTCGCAAGTCGCGATCGACGACGCGAACAAACGCAGTTCTGCTGGCGGCGAAGTTGGCAACTTGATCGTCAAGCTCCCCGGCACAAAGCGTGGGCCACGACGATTGCTGATGGCTCACGTCGACACGGTCCCGCTGGCCGTTGGAGCGAAACCGGTGCGAGACGGCGACCTCATCAAGTCGGCTGATCCGAACACGGCGCTCGGCGGCGACGACCGATCTGGCGCAGCCGTGATTCTCAACGCGTTGCTGACGATTCTGAAACACAAGCTGCCACATCCGCCACTGACGTTCTTCTGGCCGGTGCAGGAAGAGATCGGACTGCTCGGAGCACGGCACGTTCAACCACGAGCACTCGGCAACCCAAAGCTCTGCTTCAATTGGGACGGTGGAGCCGCTCACGCCGTCGCGATCGGCGCGACCGGGGCCTACGACATTCACATCGACGTTTTCGGTACGCCCGCTCATGCTGGTGCCCATCCCGAGCAGGGTGCCAGCGCGATCGCGATGGCGAGCCTCGCGATCGCCGATCTCGCGACCAATGGTTGGCATGGGCTGATCGTCAAAGGTAAGCATCGCGGTACGAGTAACATCGGCATCATCAACGGCGGTGACGCAACCAACGTCGTGACTTCCCGCGTACGACTGCGGGCTGAAGCCCGCAGTCACGACCCCAAGTTCCGCGTTAAGATCGTCAACGCCTTTCGAGAGTCTTTCACGAAAGCCGCCCTGCAAATCCGTACCGATGCCGGCCAACCGGGCCGAGTCGACTTCCAGGCCGAGCATAAATACGAATCGTTCCGGCTCGCGCCCACCGAACCGTCGGTCGTCACCGCCTGCAAAGCGATCCGTTCGATCGGGCTCGAACCCGAAACGCGTGTCAGCAACGGCGGCCTCGACGCCAATTGGCTGACCGCACATGGTCTGCCGACGGTCACGCTCGGATGTGGACAATCGGGCATCCACACGACCGATGAAGTGCTGCATGTCCCCAGCTACCTGCAAGCCTGCGAGATTGCGCTGTGGTTGGCGACGACCATGTAGCCCTGTCACTCCGCGACAGGATTGCCGAAGGCCCAATTCGGGTAGATCAACGCAAACTCGTCGGACGCGCGGACGACATCCGTAAAGCGTTCGGGTTTCCTGTCGCGGAGTGACAGGGCTACATTTTGCGGCGTTCTTCGATTGACCTGCTGTTGGAGTTCATCATGTCTGAGTTTTCGTTGCCGCTCGGTTTTCAAACGTCTGGTGTCGCTTGCGGAGTTCGCGGCGATGTCGGGCGACTCGATTTAGCTCTGTTCGTTTCCGATCGTCCGGCCGCGACGGCGGGAGTCTTTACGACGAACCTTGTCTGCGGAGCACCGGTCAAGGTCTGTCGCGAACGAGTGCCGCGCGCGACCGGTCGGGCGGTTGTGATCAACTCTGGAAATGCGAACGCGGCAACCGGTGATCGAGGATTTTTGGATGCTCAGCGGATGACAGCGGCGGTTGCGAAGTCGTTGAACTGCCGTGCGGACGATGTGCTCGTTTGTTCGACGGGAGTCATCGGTCGGTTCCTGCCGATGGAGAAACTCGAAGTGGGTATCCCGCAGGCAGCGGCGGCCCTCGCGAGCACTCCCGCCGCGTTTGATTTGGCCGCGCGCGCGATCATGACCACCGACACAGTGCCGAAGCAGGCGACTCGATCCGCCGAGTTGCGCGGGGCAATCGGCACCAAAACGGTCCGCATCAGCGGAGCCTGCAAGGGAGCGGCGATGATCGCTCCGAACATGGCGACGATGCTGTGTGCGATCATGACCGACGCCGATTTGACGCCGACTGAAGCCGACGCAGCACTGCGGGCTTCCGTCAATCAGAGCTTCAACTGCATCAGCGTTGAAGGGCACATGAGTACCAGTGACACCGTGCTGTTGCTGGCTAACGGAGCGGCCGGAACTGGGCCGCTCGACACCGACAGTCGTGCGAAGTTTCAGGCGATGCTCGATGAGGTCTGCACCGACTTATCTACTGCGATCATTCGCGATGCCGAAGGGGCCACGCATTTCATCACGATCGACGTGATCGGCGCGCGGACACGCGATGATGCGTTTCGCATCGCCAAGACCATTGCCGACAGTCCGCTCAACAAGACGGCAATCCACGGAGCCGATCCCAATTGGGGTCGCATCGTTTCGTCCGCTGGATACGCCGGCGTGCCCCTGCGGGAAGAAGACATCTCACTGCGCATCAACGGACTCGACGTTTATCGGGACGGAGCACCGCTGCCGTTCGATCCAAAGACGGTCAGCGATAGCATCCGCAACAATCGCGACACGCACATCGAGATGACGCTGAAGCTCGGCACCGCACGGGTTCGTTATTGGTCCAGCGATCTCACCGCCGAGTACGTCCGGCTGAATGCGGACTACACGACGTGAGATCATCGCGCCATTAATTCACGTGCGGCGTGGGTCGGTTGCTGAGATGATCTCGCTGATCCCGTGCTGATTGAAGCCCTTGTAGCCGTCATCCCGTTGCAAGATTTCCAAGTGCGAGCCGATCGCGCCGTTGTTCGAAAACTGCTGAGCTTGCTCGAAAGTAATCCGTTTTGCCGCCAGCAATCGTTCGATCCGTTCTGGCATCACCGGCCAAATCTCACCGCGCGTGAATGCTTGCCGGAGATACGGAAAATCAGTGAATGGCGGCATCGTCTCGATTCCAGCTGCAGCCAGTTGATCGCGCGTCGCGGTGAAATCGAATTGGCATTCGAGGTGATGCAGCCCCGCCTGCAAGAAGGCCTCTCCATGCAATTCGCACCACAATCCGACGGTGCCGAGCTGGTCGCGTGGTGGCAGTGGCTCGTGGGAAAAGTCCTGCGAGACTTCCTCCGGTGACAAGTCGACGTCGGCGAAGATCGTCACGCCGGTCACTGGGTGCTCGATGACTTGCGCCCCCCAACCCGCCTCGCGACCGGCGTAAAATCGTTCGCGAAGCTGGAAGCCCAACTTCTCCAGGAAGGCAATCAGCCGAGTGAATTGCTCACGACTCGACCGATACGTGTGATGATCGTGATTCGCCCAGCCGAGTCCGAGAGCCGCTTGTCGGGCGTGCTGAGCGCGACCGGCGCTGTTGCGGCTCTGCCAATAATCTCGCTCCGCCGTGAAGAACAAATCGCAGGTACGGTCCCGACCGAGGTCTGCAATCGCCGCGTCGGCCAATTGACTGGCGAGAGCGAAGCCGTCGGCATCAATGTCGAAGTTGCGCCGCCGCTGACGAAAGGCATCCAAGTGCATTGCGATCGCGGCCAGCGGAACCGGTTTGTTGAGGTCCGGTTCAAAGGCGAGCGAACCGTGTCGCTCGATGGCCCAAACCTCGATGCCGTTCTCGGTGGCAACACGCGCTCGACGAACCGAGGCGAATTCCGCGCCCTGAATCGCCGCGCCTGCGAGTTTTTGTGCGGCGAGAAAATCGGCGACTGCTTCCACTTTGATGACCACCTGCCGACTCTTACCGACATGCGTGCGGACTCGCGGAAACAATCCGAGAGGATGCGTCCAAGCTCGGGCATTCGGAAGAGAGGTGTCTGGCAGATAGCCGACATGGCTCAACTCTTCCAAAGACTTGTCCCCCGTCGGCAGGGCGAAGCGGTCGATCCAATCGAGCAGCCGCGTTCCCGTCTCGTCGAACATGCGACGACGCAGCCGCGCAAGAAACGGACTCCGCTGAACGGCATCGTCCAACACCGTCTGGACCCATTTGGCCGGCGCCGGCTGCGGGTTCCAAGTGTGAGCCGTCAGGGCGGAAATCCGTTCGTCATTCGTTTGTGATTCAACAGCCATGAACAACTCCCTTCAGCTTGAGGCTGGAGGAAGTTTAGCGGTCGCGTTACGGCAGGGAACCGGAGGCGGATCAGATGGAGTCGGGAGACTTTCGCGTGTGCAAGCATTCGCGCAACAAAAAAACTCGGCCGTTTCCGGCCGAGTTCATTCGCTTTCGCGCTGATCAGGCTACTTTGTCTGGGAACCGACTGCCGCGGAGCCTTCCTTGGTTCCAAACACTTAGCTCCGGCGGTGAGTTCCTCTGACATCTGCGAAGTTACACGAGTTGCTTCTTGCGACCCACGAGAGTCCGAACTCGTTCCGCCAACAGAGCCACATCGAATGGCTTGCGAAACGTTTCGTTGAAGATCGTGCGGTCAAAACCGCTGGCGTTGTCTTCATCGCTGAGCAGGCCAATCAAGACCGTCTCGGCGTACTCCGGGTTCTTCCGCAGGTTGCCAGCGATCATCAAGGCGTCGCTGCGGCCCATCGCGAAGTCAATGACGACGCAATCAGGATGCAGGCTTTCCGCCTGGATGCCGGCCTCGAATCCGCTTTGAGCCGTTTCGAGCTTGAACTCATCTGAGCCCATCATCTCGTTGAGGCTGCCGCGGATCACGGGGTCGGTGCCGACAATCAAGACCTTGCCCATCGCTTCATCTTCCAGCTCTCCCAAAGGCATACCATGCTCTTTGAGGAAGCGAATCAGATGTTCGCGAGGAATGCGTCGGTCCTGGGAGCCGGGAATTCGGTAGCCGCGAAGGCGTCCCGAATCAAACCACTTGCTCACCGTGCGGGGTGCTACTTTGCAGATCTTTGCTACCTGACCAGTAGTGAAGATCGTCTTCATCGCGGGCTCCAATCACATACTCTGTACCGAGTGGAATTCGATCTCTTCCACGCCGGCACCCCCCGATGCAATGGCTTCTCTTGTTGTCTTCGGGACCTACTTGAGGACCATTGCCAGTTTGGGTTGGGGCTGTCTCAGGGTTTTGTTCCAATGGAGATGGCTCCGCCACCGCCAGTACGACTGAACGCAGAATCCGATTCTGACTCCGTTCCGATCCTGCTGAAAACTCCCTTACGACATCCAGAGGGGTAAGCAGCTCGCGCCACCAGACCGTCATCGCCTACGGCTGGTCGCGAAGGTGTCATGAGGCCCGCGGATCGCGAACACAAAACACCAAGCGACTAGCCCCCCTTATGTCGGCGTTTGTTTCAGGAACCGCAGGACAATCGCTTCCCGCGGTTCGGTGAATCGTTCCGTCGCCAACTGTCTGGACATCATTTTCGGCAAACCGAGGCGATGTCCTTTAAGTCCTTTGATTTCTTCGATCAGCGAATCGCTGCGAGTGGTGCGTTCACTGGACGCCGCACTACACCACTTCCGCAATCCAACCAAAAATTTGGCAAGCTGCGTAAATCTGTTGGTATTAATACAGGTCTTACAATCAATGCCTTGGCAAGCCGGGAAGAACCGCAAATGTGCGGCGACTTTATGGCTTGTGAAATCGATGCCTGAAATTCAGGGCGGCAAATACAGCTCCATCAAGCGTCGTTCAATAGGATCGATGAGGCACTTGGGACGTATTCGTCCCATCGGTCTCATTTGTCTCCTATGCCGAGTTCGTCGTTGACCGACTGACCACACACTGCCAGCCTACACCAAACAACGACGTCAGCCCGAAAGTCATCTCGTGACCGCAATTGCCGCCCAATCCGATCCCGCCTGTGATTCGTCGGAGAACCCCGTCTCGCGCTACGAGTTCTGGGCCATCGTCGCCATCACGTTCCTCGGAGCCGCCGTCCGTTTCGCGTTCCCTTCGGCAATGGCGATCGAACACTTCGACGAAGGAGTCTACGCCTCCAACCTCTTGTTCCCTGATCAAGGTAACGAATTCCCCCACCGCCACCTCTATGCCCCATCGCTCGTCCCGGCCCTGATTGAGTGGTCGATCATTCTCTTCGGTGACAAGGGCATCGCCCCGATGTTGCCTTCACTACTCTTTGGCACGCTGACGATCCCGCTGATCTGGTGGGTCGCCCGCCAATGGTCCGGCCCGCTCGCCGGGATCGCCGCTGCGACACTGCTGAGTCTTAACGATTTTCATATTGCCTTCAGCCGCAGCGCGCTGACCGATGTCCTGCTCTGCTTCTGGCTGCTGCTCGCCGTATATTTTTTTGAGCGAGCGTTTCGCAACCTCTCCTGGGTGTTTGCCGTCGCTGCCGGAATCACGACCGGTTTCGCCTGGTGGACTAAGTACAACGGCTGGCTCCCCCTCGCCATCAGCCTCAGCGGCCTGCTGGCCTGGTCGCTCCTCGCCCGCCGAGACGAACGCCACGTCTTCCATCGCTTGGGACTGTGGTCCGTCGCCGCCACGACCGCGCTCGTCGTCTGGTCGCCGTACTGGCTGAGCCTTCCCAACGGCTATGCGGAAGTCGCCCGAAATCACAGCCAGTATGTCGTGGGATTCGCGGGTTGGTGGAACGGGGCGACCCAACAAATTGATGCCTGGAAAGCGCTCCCCAGCGTTGTTGCGAGTTTTTTTTGCTGTTTTCTGGCGGTGCTGTCTGCTGGCTGCTTCCTGGCATTAAGTTGCGACGAATCACGTTCCGAGAAGCTGCGATCTTCCGTGGATCCGAGACAGGTGAGCTTCGCCGCAATCTGCCTTAGCGGCTTCGGAGCCATCGGTATTTTGACTGGGCTGAATTCGGCACTTGTGCTGGCTTCACTCCTGCAACTGGCGGTCGCAAGTTGCATCACATTTCGAGAAGTGACGTCGGCGTCCAAGTCCACCGATCGATTCCTTTGCTTCCGCTTTGGACTTTCGGACCTCATGCTGGCGGCTTGGGTGGGCGGTTTGATTTTGACAACGCCACTTTATCGGCCTTACCCAAGACTCACGCTTCCCCTGGTCTTGGGCACCCACCTTATGTTCGGTCATTGGTTCGCTGCTTTGCGATTTGAAGGCCGAACCAATCCATCCTCGAAGCATATTGGTTACCACGCTGTCGTGATCACAATGTTGCTGACAGTCATCGGCCCGTTGCTATCAGCTTGGCCAAAACACCCGCCGAAATTGATTCTTTCAGCTTGGCTATCTCGCAACGAACTCGCACAAATCTCCCAAAGAATGATCCGGGACGTCAACAGTTTGGTGGAGCAGCAGGCTCACCGCCCCAATGGGCCGACGCGGGCCGTGCTCTACGTCTATGCCGAGCCGGGCCTCTTCTTTCATTTGCCGGCCGAGGGGTTGGCGGTGCAGCCGGCGGGGAATCTCAACTTCGTGGAGATCGAGGCGACTCAGAAGCTGCCGACGTTCTTGGTGACCGGCCCGCACGCTCGGCGCATTCAAGCGTTCGCGGACGAGTTTGCTAAACGGGCCGAGCAGTTCGAACTGATCGCCAGGTACCCGTATGACGCGAGCGACTTCGTCCGGCTGGACGACGTCAGCGCGACGCAGTTGCGCGCCCACCGCGAACCGTTGGAAGTTCGGCTCTATCGCGTCCGCGTTCCGAAGTGAGCGGACATCGTTCCACGTGGAACACGTCTTGCCTCATTCACCCGAAGCCGGGTAACAATCCCGAACGGAATTGTTGGATGGCCGCCCTCGGCCGTCCGTTTTTTGAGCGAGATAACGATGTCGGACGGCCGAGGGCAGCCATCCTACGAAGGAACCAGCCATGGACGGCATGGATGAACGAGTCCAAATTCGGCGACGACTGGGACGGGGGTTGAATGCGTTGCTCGGCGACGATCTCGCCGCGACCGACATGCCCGTTTCAACAAGCAGCGGCAAGCCAACCGATCCACAGGGCGAACTACGGCAGATGCCGGTCAACGCGATCGAGCGAAACCCGTATCAACCACGCACTGAGTTCGAATCGTCAACCCTCCGCGAACTCAGCGACAGCATCCAGCAACACGGCGTGCTCCAGCCGCTGCTGGTCCGAGCGTTGCCGAACGGCGGATGGCAGCTCATTGCCGGCGAGCGGCGTTTGATAGCCGCCAAGCAAGCTGGCTTGGCAACCGTCCCCTGCCGAGTCCTCCAACTCGAAGAACAACAAGTCTGCGAAGTCGCGTTGGAAGAAAACCTCAAGCGAAAAGACTTGAACGTCTTGGAAAAGGCCCAGGCATTCGCCAACTACCTCCAGCAGTTTGGCCGCACGATCGAGGAATTATCGAAGCAACTCAGCCTCGACCGCTCGACGGTGTCGAATCTGCTCCGCCTGCTCGACCTCGCCGAACCGGTCAAGGATTCGCTCCGGGCCGACAAAATCAGTGGTGGTCATGCTCGAGCGCTTCTGTCGTTGCCGGCCGACAAGCAAGAAATTCTTTGCCAACGGATCGAATCAGAATCCTTATCCGTTCGCGCGACGGAAGCCGCTGTGCGCGAGCTGCTCGCCGAATCGAAAACCGATCTCGCAACCGTCGCCTTCGATCCGCAACACAAGACGAAGCCCACCGCAACTCAGCATGTCTTGTCCTTGCAGGGACAACTTCGAGATCTGCTGGGTGTCCCGGTCGAAATCAAGCTGCGCGGCAAAGAGTCCGGTCAGATCTTGATCACATTCGGCTCGAACGACGACTTCGAGCGCGTGCTTCGAGTTCTGCGACGAGCTGCCTGACACGAGAGATGTTCCACGTGAAACTGCTCGTTGACGGTCTCGCGCGACCCACCTAGACTCCGCCCCCCGTTCACGGGATGTAGCTCAGCCTGGCTAGAGCGCCTGGTTTGGGACCAGGAAGTCGCAGGTTCAAATCCTGTCATCCCGATTGACCTTGTTGATGACCGTGCCATCTCGCCACTGTGGTCTCTGATGGCCTTTTTACGCGAATGATTGTCAGGACAGCCCAATCTTGGGTCGCCGGTCAGTCCAGGGTTGGATTTGCTCCCACGCTCGCGCCGCTTGCAGCACCAGCAAGTCCGCGAAGCGGTTGCCGATGATTTGCAGACCGACGGGCAGTCCCGAACGGGTCCATCCAGCAGGGACGCTTGCGGCCGGCTGACCTGTGAGATTGAACGGATAAGTGAACTGAGTCCATTGCAGCGGCCCCAACTTCTCGCCGTCGATCGGATCAGCATCATCTTGTCCAACCGCAAACGGCGGCACTGGCAATGTCGGACAGAGAAGCAAATCGCAGTGCTCATAGAGACGCCTTGTTTGCTCCCAGAATTCATGCCGAGCCGCGAGCGCGTTCGCGAAATCGACGCCGCGCAGTTTCAGTCCCGCTTCGGCGACTCGCCGCAGGCCGGGGTCGAGCAACTCTGCCTGCGTCGGCAATTTCTTTTCGAGCGACGCTGCAGCGGTTCCGAAAAAGAAGACGCTCCATGCGTCGTACGGGTCACGCCAGTTGAGTTGCACTTGCTCGACGATCGCCCCCGCTTCGGTGAATTTCGCGGCCGCTCGCTGGCAGATCGCGGCGACTTCTGGATCAACACGGGCGTAACCTAGGTTCGGGCTATAGGCAACTCGCTTGTCGCGCAGGCCGCAATCTAGGTTGACGGAATAACACTCACCGGTTGCCGGCAGCGACAACAGATCGCGCGGATCGGGACCGGCCATCACGTCGAGCGCGGTAGCCATGTCGGCCACCGTTCGCGTGATCGTGCCAATGTGCCGCAGCATCGCTCCACCACTGCCGGGCCAATTTGGAACTCGGCCGAAACTCGCCTTGAAGCCGAACACGCCACTGAACGACGCCGGGATGCGCAGTGATCCGCCGCCGTCAGTTCCCAATCCGATCGGCCCCAATCCGGCGGCGACCGCTGCCGAAGCTCCGCCGCTCGATCCACCGGGAGTCAGCTTGGCGTTCCATGGATTGCGAGTGATCCCAAAGACTCGATTGTCGGTGACTCCTTTCCAACCCTGCTCCGGCGTGTTCGTCCGGCCGATAACGATCATCCCAGCCTTCCGCAGTCGTTCGACCGCCGGACAATCCTCCGACGTCACATTCGTTTCCGTCAGCTTCGAACCGAACGTTGTTCGCGAACCGGCGACAAACAGGTTGTCCTTCACATGCAGCGGCACTCCGTGCAAAGGCCCCCAGTATTCGCCGCGCATCAGTGCTTCCTCGGCCTTCGTCGCCGAGCACATCGCCTCCTCGGCCTGCACAGTCACGAAGGCATTCAGTATCGGATTGAACCGCTCGATCCGTGCGAGCGTTGCGCGCATGACCTCGACCGGCGAGACCGTTCGTCTCCGCATCATCGCCGCCAGTTCGACGGCCGAGCCGAAAGCAAGTTCCTCGCGCGACATGATGCGGCCCTCTGAACAACTAGCAGACGATCGACTTGCGGCGGTTGACGTAGTCCCACACAACGAAACGATCGAGGTCTCGGCCGGCGGTGAAGAAAACTCGGCCTTTGGTCGTCTCGGCGACACGATGCGCGAAGCGGATGTCTTCGTGCGACTGGTTCCAGGTCGACAACAGGAAGATGTTGATGACGATTCCCTCACGCTGGCAATGCAGGGCCTCGCGCATCGTGGCCGCTTCGGTCTGCGGATCGGACGGGTACAGCAGGTACAAATCTGAACCCTCGAAGTGCGCGGTCGGCAGGCCGTCGGTGATGAGGATGATTTGCCGATTCGGCGTGTCGCGGCCGATCATGAATTGCCGGCCGAGCTGCAAGGCGTGTTGGATGTTCGTGAAATGCGGCGGGATCATGGACTCGGTGATGTCGGCATTGCTCATGTCGGCTCGCAGACGCACCACCGGATCAAAGATCGTCACCGGCTTTGGCAGCAGCGACACGACATCCCCCATCGGCACCGGCCGAGCGAAACTCGCCATCTCGATGAATTGCAGGAAATCGCCGGGATACTCCTTGCGGATCAATCCATCGAGCGCGAGGGCCATCCGCTTCACGCTGACGTACAATCCGTCGTAACGCATCGACCCGCTCATATCCATCAGCACCGCCGTCGCGCACTTGGGATTGTTCCGCGTCCGATGAATGACGATGTCTTCGGGCTTGAGTCGCAACGTAGACCGGTCACTCCGTGGCCGGACGTTCGAGTCACCGAGTGACTCGTCTACTTGTTCCGACGCTTCGCGGAGCATCGCGTTGATCAACGTCTGCGGGATATCCATCTGCGTGACCGAGTCGCCGAATTCATAGTCCTTCGTCGTCTGCAACTCGACCGCTCCGTCGCCGAGGATCGGGCCTTGATGCCGGCCGCTGCGAGACGCCTGCAACTGGCTGAAGATTTTTTCGAGCAGCTTCCCTTGGAACAGCCGATACGCCTGCGGAGTGAGCTGGTATCCGTTGCGACTTCGTTCGAGCCCCTGTTGCTCGGCCATTTGCCGCATCAGTTGCTCGACTTGCTTCTGAAACTGAGCCAGCCCTTCGAGCTGTTCTTCGTCGGCGAACTGCGACAGTTCTTCCAGGTCGATGATCGCAATCTGAGCGGTCTTCGCGGCCTCTTGGAGTTGCTTGAGCAGTTTGTCGATCGTTTCGAGTTCCTCTTTGATCGCCAACGCTTGCTCGACGGACATCAGTTGCCGCCCGACGAACTCGTACTTCGCGGCAAGTTCATCCACCTGATACTTCTCGCCAAGCCGCTCGCTCAGTTGGAGCAATTGCATCGCGAACTTCGACCGTTCGCCGCCGGCTCGAAACCACAGCCGTTCGAGCTCCCGAATCTGCTCGTCCTTCACCGCCTTGTGAAACGACGGAGCATGTTCCTTCGGCGGCTGAATCGACTCGGCGAGTTTTTGGAATGTCCGCTTCGCCTCGCCGACGACCCTCTTCGTCTCCCACGTCTCCAGAATTTTGCGTTGCCGTTCGAGCAACATCTTTCGCAGCGATTCAAGACTCGGCCCCAACCCCGCGATCTGCCGAATGTCGAGATGCACCGCGCGCGCCAACTCCTCATCCGTCAGCTCGCTCATGTCGCCGAAGGCCAGCATGTGCTCAAACGCCGGCGATACCAAATCCGGCGGCGTCTGTGTCGGCGGCGGAAAATTCTTCGGGTCATACCGCTGATAGGTATGAATGATTCCGCCGAGAGGGTTAGAGTTCATACTGAATCCTTCCGTTCGCCTGTGACCGCGAGACTTGGTCGGTCGCGTACAGGCCGGCGAGGACGAATTCGACGCAGGAGGCTCGGACGGCGGGGTCGCTGGAGGCGTTGACTTCGAAGGCTTTGTCCCAGGCGGGCGGGACACGCTTGAGGCGGTCGGCGTAGGTGCTGGAGGGGAGCAGGTCGCCGACTTCGATCTTCACGCCTTGAGCGAAGATGTGAGCGATCTCTTCGAGGCCGTGCTGATCGACATACTCGGTGAAGACGTTGCGGATTGCTTCGGCCAGCAGCGCGTCGAGGATTTGCCGTTCGGACATTTGATGGCTGCCCATCAGATCCAGCTCCAGCTTGCCGAGCGACGACGAATACAAGTGGCCGAGATCGCTGATGCGCGGCACGGCGGGACGTTCGCCGAGACGTGCTCCGCGTTGCCGGGCGCTGGCGATCATCGTGCGATAGTTCGCGATGCTGAACCGAGCACTCACGCCGGACGCCTGGTCGATGTACTTCGATTTGCGAGCGGCGATACTCAGCTCTTCGATGATCTCTTTCATGAAGCGCGGGACGACGATGGGGAACGGCTCGCCGAGATTGATCGCAGCCTCCTGTTCGAGAATCTCGATGCCGAGGTCGCGTTCCTTCGGGTAGTGCGTGTGAATCACTGAGCCGATGCGGTCCTTGAGTTGCGGGATGACCTTGCCGCTGCGGTTGTAGGTCGCAGGGTTCGCCGAGAACAAAATCAGCACGTCGATGTCGAACTTCACAGGGTAACCTCGAATCTGCACGTCGCGTTCTTCGAGGATGTTGAACAGCCCGACCTGCACGAGTTCGTCAAGTTCCGGCAGTTCGTTCATCGCGAAGAGGCCGCGGTGCATGCGGGGAATCAGTCCGAAGTGCAACGCCGCTTCTGCCGACATGCTGACGCCTCCGACCAGTTTGGCCGGGTCGATCTCGCCGATGATGTCGGCAAACTTTGTGCCGGGAGCGAGTCGCTCGACGTAGCGCTCGGAGCGCGGCCACCAGCCGATCGGAATTTCGCGAGCCGGGACGCTCGCGACCAGTTCGCGGCAGACGCGCGTGATCGGCCGATACGGATCATCGTGTAACGGGGCTTCGGGATGCGCAATGAACGGAATCTCGTCGTCGAGGAACCGCACGAGCGTCCGCATCAAACGACTCTTCCCCTGCCCCTTCTCGCCGAGGAACAGCATGTCGTGCCCGGCGATCAGAGCGATGTTGATCTCCGGCACGACGGTGTTCTCATAGCCGACGATGCCGGGAAATAATTCATCGCCCGCCGCGAGCATTCGCAGAAAGTTGTCGCGAAGCTCTTGCTTGACCGACTTGGAAACCCAGCCGCTCGCACGCAGGTCTTGAAGATTGGTTGCTTTGCTCTGAGGCATTGTCATGTGGAGATCGCTCCCAATTTGGCGTTGGTGATCCGCAGATAATCGACAGGGGCGAGAAAGATTTGCAAGCCGCGCTGACCCGCCGAAATCGAGACGACCTCAAACAATTCGAGCGTCTCGTCCGCGAAGACCGGATACGCCTTCTTAGCTCCCAGAACCGTGACGCCGCCGCGAATGTAACCGGTCAGCGGCTGCACTTCTTTCAGGGACACCGGTTCGACCCTGCGGTCTCCGGTCAACTTGGCCGTGGCTTTGAGGTTGAGTTCGCAATTCCCGGGAACGACAGCGAAGAAAACTCCCGTGCGATCGCCTCGCACGACGAGCGTTTTGAAGACTTGTTCCAGCGGCAGGCCCACTTTGCGAGCGACCGCTTCCGCAGACAAATCTTCGGGAGCGACGTCGTACTCATGCAGCGAGTACGCGATGCCCATCGAGTCTAACAGCCGAGCGGCGTTCGTTTTCGTCGCCATGAACATTCCGAGAATCAGTGCCCGTGGTCTCCAAGCTCGGCAATCAGGATCAAACCTTGCAACGGCAGATGCGGTTCAAATCGTGCTCGCGGCAGATGCTCAGCCAGCAGCGCTCCGCCGCCGCCGGTGACGAAGATTTCCGTGTCCAGGCCGACTTGCCGATCGATCAATTCTTTGACCGCTCCGAGTTGTCCCCAAAAAAGTCCGCTGCGAATTGCTGCTCGCGTGTTGCGGCCGAGCGGTTCAGGAGTCGCTTGTCCGAGTTCCGGGACCGAGACGAGCGGCAGTAGCGCCGTGTACTCGTGCAGCGCTTTCGCGGAAAGCGCCAGGCCGGGAAGGATCGCGCCTCCCTCGAACGCGCCCGCGGCGGAGACCACATCGACGGTCGTCGCTGTTCCCGAATCGACAATCACCGCCGGACGATTCGCGCTTCGTAGTTCATTCACAGCGACGGCGTTGAGCAGTCGGTCGATGCCAACTCGCCGCGGCTCGTCAACGCAGATCGGCAACGGGAAGTCATCCGTATTCGCGATCGTTCGCGGCACCGGGCCGAGCGAACTTGGCCACACAGACTTGAGTCGTTCGACGCCAGTCGGATTCGAACCGGCGATCACAGTCGGCAACCAATTCGTCGCGGCCGACTGCCATCCAGCAAGTCTTTCCCATGGCAGCAGTTCATTCGGAAGCAGCGAGGTCCGCTCGACGCACATCGGCAGTTCGCCGCGCTTGCGCGAACTCGGCGAGGCGAATAGCCCCAGCTTGATGCGCGTGTTGCCGACATCGATGGCGAGACGATGTTGAATCACAGAATGGTCCATTAACTTGCTCCACGAAGCTCGGCAAACGATACGCGGCGAGCGCGCAAGCCACCACCCTTCGGAACTCGAGACCTCGCGGTGGTTGCTCCAAGTCCGGCGTGCTTTCGCCCGAAGGAACACGGTTGCCAGAGGGCAGTCTCAGAAGTCTCCGACCACTTCGTGTCCATCTCGGCTGCCGAGTGCCTGCCACGTCGCGAGGCTGATGGTGTTACTCAAGAATTTCACGTGGACGTCGACGAACAATGCATGGACTCCACCGGTGTGCTGACACATCCGTCCGAGAAAGCATCGACCTGCCAAGTTTCTACAGCAATCAAGCGAACTGTTCTATCAGGTGTCGGCGGCTAAGGTAGGATCAGCTTGCCTCCCGCCAGAATCAGCAGCACTGCCAACAGGACGTGAATCACCGGCACCGACAGTCGACGGCTGCCGAGATACGAACCCATAAAGCCGCCGACGATCACCGCTCCAATCATCGGCCATAAGAACAGTGGCAACGTGATCCCTTTCTGCACCGCGCCGAGCAACCCCGACGCGGAGTTCACGAGGATGTAAACCACCGAGACCGCTGCCGCCTGCTTCGTCGTCGACCATCGCAGCAGGATCATCAGCGGGGTCAGAAAGATGCCGCCCCCGGTGGCAGTTAGCCCTGCCAAAAAACCAAGTGCTCCGCCGGTTACGAGTGCGATCGGTGTCGCTGGCGGACGAGTTTCCGTCGCCGGCTTCAACTGGATGAACAACCGTACCGCCGATGCCAGCAGAACAGCGCCGATCAAAATGTTGAGCGTCCTCGTCGGCAGAGAAACTCTTCCTCCGTAGTACGCGGCCGGGATCGATGCCAGCGCGAACGGCCAGAACAGCGACCATCGGAAATGGCCAGCTCGCCAGAACTGCACCGAGCCAATCGTCGCCACGACAATGTTTAACACCAGCGCCGTGGGGCGGATCATCGGCGACGCGACCCCCAACAGCGCCATCACCGCGATGTAGCCTGAGGCTCCCGCGTGACCAACCGACGAATACAAGAACGCGACGATTAGCACGGCACAGCACAAGGCGATGTCCGTGATCTCCATCACCGCATCTCCAGGACTTTCGCGACCGCCAGATGCCGAGCAGCTTCTTCCGAATCGCCCGATTGCTGCAATGCCTCGGCGAGGTGAGTGTGTGCCTCGGGGGAATTTGGCTGCAAAGAAACCGCGTTGCGGAACGACGAAATCGCCTCGCTCCATTTTCCGATCGCAGCGCTCGAAATGCCCAATCCGATCCATCCGTCGAACGAACTGGCTTGGTACGACAGCCCGCGCTGAGAGGCCAAGGCCGCCGCCGTATGATCGCCGACGTCTCGCAGAGCGTCCGCCAGCCGGAATTGAATTTCCGCAACTCGCGGGCGTAGCGCTGCCGCGCGGCGCAGATGCGGGATCGCGTCGGCTGGTCGTCCCTGTTCCATGCGAAGCTCTCCGAGATTCAGCAGCGACTCAGCGCTGTCCGGTTCGATCGACAACGCCAACTCGTACTGCTCGACGGCTTGATCGAGTGCTCGCCGCTCGCGAAAGAGGTTTCCCAAATTCAGCCGCGCCTGCCACGACTGCGGCGCGTCGAGCAATGCAGACTGCAAACAGGATTCCGCAGCGTCCAAGTCTCCTTGCTGAAGTCGGATGATCCCTAAATAGGTCTGCGATTCGACACAATGCGGATCGGCAGTGACGGCACGCTCGAAGCAGTCGGTCGCCTTGCTCAAGTCTCCCGCTGCATGCCACGCACTGCCAAGGTTTGTCAGATACTTCGCCGAGCATTCCTCGATCTGCACTGCCCGATGGAAGTGTTTAACAGCGGCTTCGAAGTTGGACTGATGGAATTCGATGACCCCCAGCAGATGCCACGCCTCCGCCTGCTGGGGGTTGGACTTCACGACGTCCCCCAATCGCCGCTGAGCCTCGACGAATTGGCCGCTCTGAAAGAGTTTCAACGCCGTGGAATAGGAATTGGCCGGGGCCACCATTTCTGCAAGCTCCTCAGGATGTTCTCAACAAAAACGCCACTGGCAACTCAGGGTTGTCAGCGGCGTTTTGTAAGTGGCCAAACGTCTGGCGTCACGCGGCCTTTTCGGCCTGCGGCAAGCAGTCCTGGACTTGTTTAGCCAAGCCCAGTGTTTTCAGCAGTCGGATCACCATGTAGGTGATGTCGATCTCCCACGGCTTGTGGCCGTGGCGAGCGAGCCGTTGATGAGCGTGATGGTTGTTGTGCCAGCCTTCACCGTAGCTGATGAGTGCGACCCACCAGAGATTGCGAGAGCGGTCGGTTGTCTCGTAATTGCGATAGCCCCAGATGTGCGTCGCCGAGTTCACAAACCAGGTGCTGTGATAGCCCAGCACCATTCGCAGGCACAGACCCATCAGCAAGCAGGACCAACCCAGCCCGAAAAAGTATTCGCCACCAAAGTACAGAGCGGCACCAAACAGGATCGGGAACACCGGGAAGAAGTTGTGGAAGAACCGTTGGACAGGATCCTTATACATGTCAGGCGCCCAGCGCTTCAGCAATGCCTCCAACTCACCCGGACCTTCCTTGGGCTTGAACCACAGCATGTGTGACCACCAGAAGCCATCGTTGGGTGTGTGCGGATCACCCTCCAGATCGGACAAAACGTGATGCTTGCGATGTGTCGCCACCCAGTACAGCGGACTGCCTTCCGCAGCCAACATGCCGCAGATCGAGAAGAAGTACTTCAGTGGAGTCGGCACGATCATACTGCCGTGGGTGAGCAAGCGGTGATAGCCGAGCGTGACTCCCAGACACGCTGTCACGAAGTGCATGACGACTAGAATTGCCAAACCAACCCAACTGAGATGCCAGAAGGCCGCGACCGCTCCGACGTTCATCAACACCATCCAGCCAACGTTGTACCAGTTGACGCCGTGAGGGAACCGCTGCCGAAAGCTGCTGACCACCGGGTGAGAAATCTCCGATCGAACTCGCTTGGCCTTGCCAACGGACTCCGACTCACGATCGTGAGTCGGTAACCGGCCAACGTGGTTTGTCAGGGTAGAACTTCGCAGCGAGGTCGCGCTGTCTGTGGCGCCTGGTGCGGAAGAGGTCGAGGTTTCCGAAGGGGCAGAGTCGTGATTCATAGCAGCACTCCGATGCAGAAGACTTTTCGGTGGCAACCGAGCCCCGAAATGCCGCGGGAGTATAGGAATGCATCGGTATTTCGTGGGTCAGGCAGAGGTCATCCTTCTGTCAAACTTCTGTCACAGAAGGCACCACAGTCAGCGGACTTGAGACACATAATTTGCGAACTCGTGAAATGCCGCTGGATATTCCACAACTTCGGGAAGATCGGGGGTCGTCGTCGAAACAGAAGCTTGCAGCCAGGTCAGGAATTCTGGACTGAGCGGTTCGACTTCCGGCAACACGGCAGGCGGGACGATCTCCGCCAGCGATGTCGAGAATTCCTCCGCCGAGCTGTACCGATCGGAGGGATTCTTCGCGAGGGCTTTGGAGAGGACCTCTTGCAAGGCTTGGGGGATTCCACGAGCGAAGCGGGCCAACGGTGGCGGAGCGTCTTCCGCGTGTTGCAAAACTTGTCGAACCGGATCGGGGTTCGGAAACGGGACCTGACCGGTCAAGCTGTGATACAGCGTGCAACCCAGGCAATAAAGATCGCTGGAGACATTAGCTGCGTGCGGATCGCGAGCTTGCTCTGCCGGCATGTAGTCGTAGCGGCCAAGCACCTGCGGCGGTTCAATCGACTTCATCGCGTCCAGCGTCAGTCGGCCCCAGTCCAGAGCATCGAGGTAACTCATCGCATCACGAGCGGCGCCGAATTCCATGATCTTCACGAACCCGTCTTCTGTGACCCACAAGTTGGCGGGGCAGATGTCACGATGAATGATGAGCTGCGAATGCAGATATCCCAACCCCAGAGCGGCTTGTTGAATCAGTTGGCACGCTTCGATGTAGGGCAGCTTACGGTCTCGTTCGAGTCGTTGTTGCAGGTTGCCACCCGTCAGCTCTTCCAACGCGATAAACGTCACTTCGCCAACACGCCCGACCTGAAACGCCTTCACGACATGCAAGTGATCGACTTCCAGAGCAATCCGCGTTTCGCGACCCAGCCGAGCGAGCCGTTCTCGGCTGCGGCCGAGAGCCGCCGGAAAAATCTTCAAACTGACTGGCTGTTGTGATTCGACATGCACGGCGCGAAACACGTTTCCCAACCGGCCGGCCAACAGGCGCCCCGTGACTCGAAATGGTCCCAGCCGGTACGGACCAGGAATGCCCGATCGCAGCGCGGCCGCTTGGAATTCGGTGAGTTCGCCAGACTCAGCCAAGCTGCGCACGAAACCAGCGCCATCGTCCACGGAACCACCGCCAGCCAACCACTGCCGACGGAGCGGATTGAATTGCTCCGCCGTGAGCAGTTCGCCGTCGATGGCGATATTCCGAATCTTGTCGATGTGCATTCCGCACCCCTTGTTGCGGGTCAGTCCAGGATCGTCTGCTCGCGATCCGGCCCGACGCTGATGATCGCGACTCGCGTACTCAGCAGCTCGGCAATCGTGTCGACATATCGCCGCGCGTTGGGGGGAAGGTCAGCCACTTTGCGAATGTGCGAGATCTCCGATTTCCAACCGGGCAACGTTCGATAGATCGGCTTCACTTGCGCGAGCCGTTCGACGTGACTGGGGAAGTCGGTCGTCCGTTCGCCGTTGATCTCGTAGGCCTCGCAGACGTTCAATTCATCCAGTCCGCTGAGCACATCCAGCAGCATGACCGCGATGCAATCGATGCCGCTGATGCGCGCTCCATAACCGGCGGCAACGGAATCGAACCATCCGCAGCGGCGCGGGCGGCCGGTGACCGTCCCGTACTCATGACCGACGTCACGAATGTGTTGCCCGATTTCGTTGTTCAACTCCGTGGGGAAGGGCCCGCCGCCGACGCGTGTCGTGTATGCCTTTACGATCCCGATCATCCGAGAGATCGTCCGCTCGGGAACACCGCTGCCGCTATGAATACCGCAGCCGGAACTGCTCGATGACGTCACATACGGAAACGTCCCATGATCGAGATCGAGGAGACTGCCTTGAGCACCCTCGAACAACAAACGCTTCTTGTCGGCAATCGCGTGATGCAGGAACGCGGTCGTGTCGCAGATGTAGGGTTTGAGCCGCTCGGCGTAGATCAGGTATTCGGCCAAGATCGCGTCGGCATCGAACGGTTTGAACGCCGGATCGAGCGCCGCCAGCATTTGATTCTTGAACGCGACAATTTCATTCAGCCGACTGCGGAACAAATCCGGATACAGCAGATCGCCAATCCGAATCGCGTGCGTGCGTCCCGCCTTCTCGCGATAGCAGGTGCCGATGCCGCGCATCGTCGTGCCGATCTTTTCGGCCTGCCGTGAATTCTCCAGGATCGCTTCCTCGGCCGTGTGGTAAGGGAAGATGACGTGCGCTCGATCGCTGACTTTGAACCGTTCGGGAGAAACCGGCCCGCGCCGCGACACGATCCCATCGAGTTCGGCGAGAAATGCCTTGGGGTTGATCACGACGCCCGTCGCCACGACCGACGTGATGCCGTCTCGCAAGATGCCGGCCGGCAGCAGCGAGAGCTTGTAGGTCTGCCCGTCGAACTTCACCGTGTGCCCGGCGTTGTTCCCCCCTTGATAGCGGACCACGATGTCATGCTCGGACGTCAGGAGATCGACGATTTTCCCCTTGGCCTCATCACCCCACTGCAAACCGACGACTGCTGTTGCCGACACGATACGGATCCCTCAATGAAATAAGGCTGCGCACAAACGCGGGGAGTGTAGTGGCTCGCCAGTCGAGAGACAGCGACGCGGCAACCTGTCCGGCCGAAAGGCGCTGGCCGAGAGCGGTCTTTCGTGATCCTCTTTGACTTCTGTTCCCGACGCTTGCGGCGATTCGCGACCACGGCCAAGATGACGCCCCTCGATGACCCGGTAACTCGGCACTTGGCACGAAAGGCAACTCCATGAGCGTTCGGCTGAAACTCTTTGTGATGATGTTTCTGGAGTTCTTCATCTGGGGAGCTTGGCTACCGCTGATCTTCGGATACCTGCCAAGTCTCGGATTCACCGCCGGACAGCAATCGCTGATTTTGAATGCCTTCCCGGCCGCCGCGATTCTGGCGATGTTCTTCAGCAACCAATTCGCCGACCGCAACTTCGCCGCCGAACGCTTCTGCGCCGCGAGCCACCTGATCGGAGGGCTGGCGATTCTTGGCTGTGCGTTCGTGACCGACTTCTGGTCGTTCTTCATTTTGATGCTCGTTCATTGCATCTTTTATGTGCCGACCATTTCGATCACGAACTCGATCGCCTTCGCCAGCATGAAGGACGCCCAGGAAGAATTCGGCATCGTGCGCATGGGCGGGACAATCGGCTGGATCGCCGCAGCGTGGCCGCCAGTGTTCCTGCTCGTGGATTGGAAGAAAGTCGAGGCCGCCGGTGCGACGGACCTCGTCGGCAAACTCGGAGCGATCTTCGATTCGCCGCTGACCGGTGAGGCGATGCAGCAAGCGACCTCGTTGACTTATGTGGTTGCCGGCGCGGCGTCTTTGTTCCTGGCAGGTTTCAGCCTGACGCTGCCGCACACTCCGCCAAAGCCGGTAGTCGCGGGCGAAGACTCGCTGGCGTGGCTGAAGTCGATGAAGCTGCTCGCCCATCCCTTCGTGATGGTGCTGTGGTTGGTGACGCTGGCTGACTCGTTCGTCCACAACTGCTACTTCAACTGGACCGGCCGCTTCCTGCCGACGGTCGGCATCCCCGGCAACTGGGTCACGCCCGTCATGAGCATCGGCCAGATCGCCGAAATCCTGACGATGGCAATTCTCGGCCTGTGCCTCAAGAAGCTCGGTTGGCGCACGACAATGATCTTTGGGATTCTCGGCCACGCCGCTCGATTCGCGGTCTTCGCCTTCTGCGGGGCCGAAGAATTCAAGTGGCTGATCGTGATCGTTCAGGTGCTGCACGGCATCTGCTACGCCTTCTTTTTTGCAACGGTCTACATCTTCGTCGACGAGTACTTCCCCAAAGACATCCGCTCGAGCGCGCAAGGCTTGTTCAACCTGATGATCCTCGGGCTTGGAGCACTCGTCGCCGGCTTTGTCTGTCCGCCGCTGTTTGACGCTTGGACCAAAGAAGGGAAGACCGACTTCCAAGGCTTGTTCTTGATCCCCTGCCTCTCGGCCGCCGCGGCTGCCGTTGCTCTGGCGTTGTTCTTCCACCCGCCAAAGATCAGTGGTGGACCCGCTGAAGAAAAGCCGCTCGAACCGTAGCCGCCAACCATTTTGTTGCTTCAGCCAACAACGCGGCCCGCCGAATCGTTCGACTCGGCGGGCCGCGCGCTTTTGTGAAACGGATTGCTTCGCTCTGCTACTCCAAAATCTTGGCGGTGCTCTCGACAACTTTCTTGACGCCTTCCTTGTCGAGCTTGCCCTTGGCGAAAGCGTGGTTGACCAGCGTCTTTCGTTCCTTCCAATGCAAGACCGTGACTTCCGCGTCCTCGGCGATCTTGTAGTTGGGCGGGCCAGCCACTCCGTCGAAGATGGTCAGAGGCAGATTGGCCTCTTTGCCGGTCTTGATGCCGGCCTTCTCCGCGAGGGCGTTGAGCTTGGCTTCGTCGCCGTCCGCGTCATTGCTGAGCAGGATCACAAACGAGGCCATCTTTTTGTCAGCGTTCTTGGCGACTTGTTCGTCGATTTGTTTGACCAAACTGGTCAATTCGTCGGTGATGGATCTGGCGAAGATCGCGACCACCGGACGAGCACCGTACCTTCAGCGATAGCAGAGCGTTTTGTCCTTGTTCGGGCCGGTGATGTCGCGGACGTTGAACACGCCTGCGGCATCGCCGACTTGCAGACCGGACTTCAGCTCTGCCGCCAGCAAGCTCGCCGTTGCAACCAGCAACACGAGCGCGGGGGCAAAGAACCGTTTCATCGCAGCACACTCCTTCTTTTGAGGAACAACAAAACGCCAGCCGCACGCGCGGCTGGCTGAAAATCGCCCGACTCTGCGAGTCGGGCTGCACAGTAACTACTTCTTCGGCGCTGGGGCGACGCCAAGTTCTTTCAGCTTGGCGGCGATGTGCTCGCCGTGCATCTCGGTTTTCACTTCGCGGTCGATGTGGGCAATCTTCCCGTCCTTGCCGATGTAGAACGTGACTCGCTTGGCGTTCCCTTTGTCGTCGGCGACCAGCCCGTACTCTTTGGCAGTCTTGCGGGTCGGGTCGCTGAGAATCGGATAGTCGAGATCCAACGACTTCGCGAACGCCGCGTTTCCTTTTTCCCCTTCGACTTCATCGCACGATGCGGTGAAGTAGGCGACATCGTACGCACGAATCAGCTTGCCGTGCTCACGCATCGACTTGCACTCTTTGGTGCAGCCGCCGGTGAAGGCTTTCGGGAACCAAGCGACGACGACCGCTTGTTTGCCTTTGAAGCTCGACAGCTTGTAGGTCTTGCCGTCGCTGGCTTTCAGCTCGAAGTCGGGCGCATCAGCTCCGACTTTCAATTCTTCAGACTGAGCGATCGAAGCGGTCATCATGAGTGCCACCGATAAAAAAGGGACGAACGAAGTTTTCCAAGACATCGCATTCTCCTCAGAGGAAGGACAGGGAAGCGAACCGAACGTCGGCTCGCCGGGTGGGATTTTGTCGCGAGTTCACGGGCGGGACTGCTCAGCGATGGGCAACCCCAAACGCGGACACGACTCTACCGAGGCTCATTCACCGGAAACAAGCAATGGGATTGCCAGGCAGGGCCAGCCTCAATGACCGAGCGAGAATCCTGTTGCTTGTCCAAGCGACGTTCAACGAGACAACGATTTGCCGTCGATCTGTTTCGGCCGATGGCCGTGAGCCGTTGGCCGAAAGCCGATCTTCGTTTTTCCTGTGGTCATTCCGAAAAAGGAAATCGGCCGACGGCTTTCGGCCATCGGCTCACTGCAGGCGGTCATCCGTCGGAATCTTGTGCAGCGTGAAGAACCCATAGGCCGGGAAAAGCGGCTTGTCGGGATCAGCCACCTCACGGCACGAGATGTCGTAAACATAGTTCGGAGTCTTCCGCGAATCGACTTTGAGCTTCGCCGACTTGCCGTCTTCAGTCAGTTCAACAGACACGACCTTGCAGCGATGCCGATCCGAATCGGGAGTCGCATACGCTCCGCCCCAAACGCGGGTGTAGCCGGAGATCGAATAGTGCTCCGGGTGCGTTGCGCGAGCTCGATCGACCGGCGCGAAGAAGTCGATGTCGAAGCCGTCGCGAGTCGCTCGGATTTCGCGGATGCCGTTCGGGCGTTCGCCGTTCCCCTTGAGCTTCACGATGCTGCCGGTGTTCTGTCCTCCGGCCCAGCCGCTGTCGGCGATGCTGCCGATGTAGAGTTCTCCCTTCGGACTTACACCACAGCACAGCGGCCCTTCAAAGTTGGGAACTGTCTTCTGTCGCGGAGCCGCCGGCTTGCCGCCGCTGACTTCGATCGCGTTCGTCGCTCCCAACGGCGGCCCCGATCGGTCAAGCCCCCGCACCAGTTCGTCGTCGGTCAGCGAGAACGGATAGACCGCCCCCTGCATCACGTCGCCGACGCGCTGCGTCGTGAAGCGGATCAGGAACCGGCCGTTGTATTCGCAGCCGATGCCGTGCCCTTTCAGATCGGGATAGCCCTCGTTGCCGGTCAGGAAGCACAGCCCGTTGACGCTGCGAGTCCACGGATGCGGAATCTGAATCGCCGCCTTCGTCTCCGGCGCGTCCTTGTCCTCCTCGTGAGTGCTCGGCACGCCGTAATGCGCCCCCTCGACGAGATAGTTGATCTCATTGAAGCAGTTCTGCACCCCCTGCTGATCCGAGACAAACACCTCATCCCGCTCATTGATCGCGATGCCGGTTGGGTAGCGGAAAGCATGGCCAACCGGAGCAAGAATCGTCGGGTCGTGCTGGCGAATGAGTGCTCGATTCCGCCAGTCTGGTTTCTGACGAATGACCGTTCCGCGCCATCGCGACTGGTATTTTGAACGATTTTTGTCGGTGTAGTCAGTCTCAAAACCAAACCAGAGATTGCCCTGGCTGTCGCGAGTCAAACCGCTAGTCCATTCGTGGTAGTCATCCGTAAAACCCCAGCTCCCAGCGCCGTACGCTTCACGCTCGCAATAGCCATCGCCATCTTCATCAATCAGCAGAGTGATCTCGTGCTTTGTCGCTGCTAACACCGAATTCCGCGCCTTCACGCCCGGCCAATGTTCGACTTGGGATGGTTCCGGGACAAGCACCCCGTAGGGAGCGCACAACCCTTCGTGCATCAGCGACAAGTTGTCCTCAACGCCATCGCCGTCTGAGTCGCGCGCACCAAAGACGTGGCCTTTCAGCGAGGACAAGATCAGAGAGTCTTTTGAATCCCAACAGAATCCGGTCGGCATGATCGACGAATCCAACGGCAACTGTGCTCCGGAAAAACCGGGGACCGAGTTTATCGGCACATGCTGTGAGCGGATGACCGGCTTAGTGATCACAGGCTGGTTCATCCGCTCCGCTGCGACCGCATACTCGATGGTGACATGACCGATGGGATTGGGAGGGATCGGAAGTTTTGTGTTGATGGCTCGTGGAATCCAAGGCGGGTTGGGAAGTTTTACCCACTCCAATTCGCCACCCGGTTGACCCGCGGGAATCACTCGCTTCCACTCAAAAGTGACTGGTTCCCGCTTATTTCGCTTTTCATCGGTCTCGACATAACCGTCTTTGACTTCAATCGAGACCCCGAGGTCTGACTGTGACGGAGGCATTCGACCAAACCACAGCTCCACTCCCTCACCTTGATGTTCGATCTCCAGATGCCGCTTGATTCCCGTCCGCACTTTTCCTGGTGCGACTTGCTCGGAGAAAGGTTCCAAGAACTCATCGACCCAGACGTCGCTGAATTCCTCCTCGTCCTCCGAGATTTTCTTCGTGGGAAAGAAAAGTTCGTGGCGGATGTGAAGCCCTTTCGCTTGAGGCTGATGCTGGCCCATGCCGATCGAATGCTCGGTTGACTGGAAGAAGTCTTGGGGCTTGCCAGCATCCGACTTCCATCGCAACAGAAATTGCAATCGGGGTAAGTCCGTCGTCGTGTTGACTCCCGCCAATTCCCAAAACCAGCGTTTGCCGACAACCTGCTGGCGCGCAAAATCTCCGAACGTCCATTGGCGTACCGAACCGGTGATCGCATCGAACAGCAGCGAATGCCCGTTGTCGAAGCCGACCGCGAACGAACGTGGGACCGTGCCGCCACCGAGTTCTTTCGGCAACTGGAATACGTCGCGGATGATGCGGGGACGCTCGCCGGGGTTGACGGCCCAAAGCTGTTCGACGTTGGCGGGGTTGGTTGGGGGTTGGAAGT